>BNJU01003060.1_pt1 | contig 228434 bp, 321 predicted proteins | sample 8539281 | NCBI WGS metagenome assembly BNJU01 (sample SAMD00202456, study PRJDB9452) | human saliva metagenome | isolation source: human saliva | place: Japan | reverse complement strand
TCGCCTTGGCCCAGCATCTTGCAGGCGCGCCCGCTACCTGCTGGCGCACGGCGTCGCCGCGGGCGTGCAGTTCCTGGATGAGGCACGCTCTGGCGCTGCACCATCAGTTCATGAAAGGCGGGTGACCTGAGTCTCGATGATGCTCGGCTCCCGTACGGCGGGCGACGGCCTTCAGGCCGGCATCGACCGCTTCGCGCGCGCAGGTCGTCACGACGGTGTAGAGGAACACATCGACCAGGCGCGAGACTTCGTCCTCGATGTCGCGCGGGACAGCCAGTCGATCATCAGCACCGGGCGGTGGCAGCGCTGCTCCACCGTACCCAACCCGATGATGGGCAGGCTGCTGGCAGTGCGGGAAATCACCACGTCAAGAAGTTCTCCGGCTGCCAGGGGCCGGGTCGGACAGCGCCATGAGGTGGCGCCGAAGCGCGCTCGGCCAGCGGGCGGGCGCGCTCCAGCTTGTGGCGATGACCATCCGCCGGGGGTGGGGCCGTGCGGCGCACCAGCTCGATCATCTCGCCAGCGCCGGTGGGCAGCACCGAGCAGTCAGCCGGTTCTCAGTCTGCTCGCCCAGGCGCACGCTGGCAGCCGACATCGAGACCGACTGGGCGCCGATGGCGGTCTGGGTGCGCACTGTGGCCACCGGAGCAGGCGCTGGAACAGCTGGTGCAGGTGGCTGCCCAGCATGTTGAGTCCTGCGCCACCCGCACGGCCGTCTTCATCTGGCCCAGGATCTGGGGTTCGCCCAGCACCGTGGGTCAGCCGCTGGCCCGCAGGCGTGGCACGGCGCCCTGGTTGGCAACGGGTACAGGTGTGCTCGGCAGGTTGCCTTCACGTCCACGCCGCGGCGGCAGTCCATTCGGTCGGTGCCGGACCGGCCTCGTCGAGGCGTCGGTCTTGCGTGAATCTCGGTCCGGTTGCGACTGGACGGGATGGCGGCTTCGGGGGCCAGCGACTTCCAGGTGGCCTGCCAGATCCGGACGGGGCCGTGCCGATCGCTTGTCGCTTCGTGGGGAAGGCGAGCTTCTCACGCAGCGCCACGGGCGCCGTGTTGTGGTTGGTCGACATCCCAGCAACGCCGTATCCGAATGCATCTATACGTCCTGCCTTTGACGGGCAGTTTCAAAACATGCGCCCCGGTGAAAGTGATTGAATACACAGATAAACACCATAAGCGGCGCCTAAGCGGCACCGCTGAACCGTAGCGGGCCAGCCAGCTGCCTGGGACGACTTCTTGCCACTGGTCTCGGAGCCCGCCGACTGCCAGAGGGCGAAGATGAGCGCCTGCTTGTCGGGCGGCACGCCGAACCGTGATGCTCGGATGGTAATGCAGGCGGCGCCTGATTCGGTCAATGTCACTTCGATGCTGCTGTCGACCGGACGCGGATTCCGTTCTCCACCAGATTGGAGAAAGGCGCGGCGCAGCGGCGGGTCGTACGTCGCAGCGCAGGATAACTGTAGCCGCGTCCACCGGGTTGAGTCAGGCGGACATGCTTGGCGTTGGCCGAGAACCAGGCCAGGTCGATCACTTCAGTGAGCAGGTCGTTACGGTCACGTGCTCCTCCGGGCTGGATGGGCGATCTCCGGCGCGGGTGCATGAAGCCGGAAGCCGTCGGTGTTGAGTTCCAGCGCGCGGCGCGACTTTATGAGCCAACTCGTCAGACCGGCGCCACGCTCGGTGCTGCATCGGTGGTGGTGCGCGGTTTTCTCGATGATGGCCAGGATGGTGGCCTGGGGCGGCACAGGTCGATGGCGGTGACAGGAAGGAAGGTCTCCTCCGTTCCCGGTCCGGCCAGGCGGCGATCAGTGAATGTCGTGAAGCCAGGGTGGTCGACGGGTGGTGCGGCATTCGCGTTGCCGAAGGCGGTGAAAGCGCTGGTTGCGCAGCGAAGCGCTTGTTCGTGGTCGGCCACCAGGACCGGGTGGGCAGGCTCTGCAGGCTCATCCGACGGGAGCAGTTGGCTTGGCTACCTGCTGGGCGGCCATCTGGACGCGGTTGAGCTGGGCCGAGATGGGGCTCGTGCGAGAACAGGTTCTGCACTGCGGGCTCCGAAGACGCCGCCAAACAGTTCCAGGGAGCGGGCCTGGCGCGCGAGGCTCCGTCCGAGGCAACCGACGGCCGTCGCGCGCGCAGCAGACGCGGTGGCCCAGGCAGATGTAGATGAGCATGTCGCTCCGGTGCCAGCCACCAGCCGCGCGCAGGCCAGCCAGCTGGTCCCGTGCAGGATCAGGCAGCTGGCCACCACCACGCATGATGATGAGGCCCAGGAACGGGCTGGTGCGGTGAAACAGCAGCATGGTGAGCAGCACCACCAGGACTGACGCCGCCCTGCAGGCGACAGCGGCCGCTCAGGCGATGGATGATCTGCGCTTCGGCGGCGACGGCGGCGTCCAGCTCCAGCGAGATGCGCCGGGGCCGGCATCTTCCAGAGGGCTCACGAAAGAAAGCTCGCCTCAGCCGATGGCGGTGCTGCCCAGCAGGACCTTGCGCCCCTTCAGCTGTTCGGGCGAGGCGCCGCTGCAGCAGGGCGGCAGCCGAGAGGGTCGGCGGCAGCTGCTTCAGCGCGCCGGGCAGCATGGCGGATCCTGCACGTCCCAGCGCCGCTCCAGCAGCATGTTCCAGCGTCTCGTTGCGGTTGTATGGGCCGTGCGGTCCACCAGGGCCCAGGACAGCGCCGCAGCAGGCCTTCTTCCGTGGCCGCAGACCGCGCACCAGGCCGTCGCGGCCGGAAATGGAAGGCGATGTGTCCCAGCCGTGTTGCCCGCCGCGATCAGGTCCAGCGGGTAGAGCGGCAGGTAGTTGTTGAGTGCCTTCTTCCTTGCCACTTACGGCCAGGATGATGCAGCTCCCTGGCGGGCGGCATTCTGCGGCGCGGTGCGCAGCAGCCTGGTCGTCGACCGGGCGGGACGAGACCTCGGCAAACAGGATGTCGATGGCCAGCGCTTTCGGGGTGATTTCGCTTCGAGCATGCTGGGATGATCAGCGCCGGCCAGCACCCGGGCGCGGCTAGGGGCCAGCGTCCCACCTGCAGCATGCTGATGTCGTCGATGTCTGCTGATCACCACTCTGACCGGAGGGGCGGGCTGAGCATCGTGGCCCAGCGCCAGGTCGTACCACAGGCGCAGGCTCAGGTGTGGTCGGGCGGCGAGGCATGGTCCACCCGTGCCGTTAGTGTCGAGAATGCGCTAGCAGTCGCTGGTCAGGTACTGCGGCCAGGGCCCGAACCAGATGCCGGTGCCAGCCAGCAGCAGGGGTTGTCAGCAGGCTCCATTCCAGGCGGTCGCGCGGGGCAGAGCCTGGGCCCATCCTGCCCAGCAGGCGCCGAAGGAAGCGGATCATCGGCGCGGGCCGGCGGCGGGAGAGAGCAGGAGGAAAGTCACCGTGGCCGTGTGCGCACCGGGCTCATCGCCGCCCGTGCCGCACGGCCGGCAGAGGGCGGGCCTCGATGATGGGCGCACACGCAGCCGGAATTTCTGTTCGCTCCATGGGCTGTCGACCCCTTCCTCGACGCAGGCCACCTGCCACCAGCGCTCCAGCGGTTTGCGGGTGTCCAGAGCGGATGAGGATCCTCGGGGTGAATGGCCGCCCCGTCGTGCAGCACCGAGCCGACTCGGCGTCGCCAGCCACCTGGATGCGGTAGGTTCGGTCTGCCGCGCTGGATGTCTTTGCCGCCTGCGCGGTCGTGCCGCCCGCAGCGGGCGTGTCGGGCGTATCGGGTCGATGTCCAGCCACCGGAATCGGACAGGCCGGTCGTCGACCTGCACCTCGTCAGGCTGCAGGCTGCAGCCGGGCGGGAAAGCGGACGGGCCCAGGGACCTGCACCTCGTGGTGCCGACGCAGCCCTCGATGCCCGTGCGCGAAGTCAGCGCTGACGCGCACATGGTGCGGGCGGGCGTCCTGTCGCGACGGAGGCACGCAAGCCGGGTCTCCAGGCCCCGAGTGATCAACAGCACGGCGCTGAAGTCGCAGCGTGAGACCTCCGAGTGGTAGGTTGCCGCATCGCCTCCGCGAGGGGCGGGCGGCAGCAGGCGCGGCGTGGTCTGCGTCCAGGTGCGACTGGATGCCGCCCAGGTCGAGGGAGCGCGCAGACAGCTGGGCCACGACGGGCTGCTCTTGGCCGTGAAACCAGGCGCCTTGCCGGCGTCCACGTCGGCCGTGTACCCGGTGGCCGGCAGCACACCCGGCCGCTGCAGCACTTCCACCGTGTTGCTGCTGGCCTTCGGCATGCGTCGCGAGGTGCGTGCCGCGCACGGCTGGCGTGCCCGACGGCGTCCTGATGTTGAGCGGGCGGCTGCGCTTGCCCGGGGAGTCCGGGCTCGATGCCGCCAGTCGCGGAGCAGGAAGCCGGCGTCCGATGGCGTTCACCGTGGTAGGCGCGCAGCCGCTCCAGCCTGGCATCTCTTCGGTGGCCGACGGGATGCAGCAGCCAGCGCGCGTCGAGGCGAGGTGTGATGACGGCTGCGCTGTCGCGCCGGTCTGCGCAGTGGTGCCCTCCGGGAATGGCGGCGCCATCATGCGCTGGCTTACCGTCCAGCTTCGACTCTGGTTGAGGCTGATTCCAGCAGGGGCCTGGGCCGCTTGCAGGCTTGAGCCAGCCAGGGAGCATCCTGAGCGTGGTGCCCGGGTTGCAGATGGCGCGGGTTGCCGACCTGGGTTGAGCTTTCTGCACGTCGCGCCAGCGCTCGGGGTGTCGAGCTGCGCGCGACAGGCAGCAGCGTGTCGCCCGGCTGCACGTGGTGAGAGGATTTCGTTGTCGGCGGGTGCTGGCCGTTGCTGACGCGCGCGCGCCGGCGTGCCGCCCCGTTGATGTGCCTTCTGCCAGCGTGAGGCCCACGCCGGCAGGGCGCCGCTGCAGGGCGAAAGACAGCCACATCGCCACCGCTGACGCGCGCCGGACAGCAAAGGCGGCATGGCCGGCAGTCTGAACTGTTCCATGCCGGGTCACGCCATTTCCTTCAGGTTGGGCTTCTTTCAGCTGTTTCCGCGGGCTTTGCGCCCGCCATCGGCATCCTCGCCCTCGTCGCGCAGTCGCTCAAGCCGATAACCGTAGCTGTAGCACCGGCGCCGGCAGGCCAGCCGCTTTCCGGCCGCAGCGTGGGCCATGCCGCGCACCGCGCGAGACGTGGGTGTCCATGGTACGCTGTGTACCTCGGAATCGCCCCCAGACGGCCTCGCGGATGTGTCCGCGCGACGGCGGCTTGCCGATGTTGTTCAGGAACAGCGGCGCTGGCTGGAATTCCTTTTGTGTCCAGCTCGACGATACGTGGCCACTGTCCTGCGCGGTCTGGCGCTGCCAGGTCGAAGCGGGAAACGATCGTGTTCGGAAGATGAAGCCGTGGATGTCGCCTTGCGAGCCCGGCGCGGCGCACGGGGCTCTTCAGGCGGGCACGCAGCTCGCCGGCGCGGGCGGGCTTGACCACAGGAAGTCTGACGGCACCCGCAGCCAGCGCGTGATCAGCGCAGCGGCGTCCTGCGAGGTGAGCACCATGACCGGCAGCGGGTTCCTGCGTTCGCGCAGCAGTCACCAACGCCTTTGCCGTCCATGCCCGGCAGCGTAGGGTCGACGATGCGTATCGAAGCTCCTCACGCGGCAGGGCCGCCAGGAGACGCGGCCTCGTTGAAAAGATGGCGCGTCCCCTTCACGCTGAGCGAATGGACCAGCTGCGAGCCACTGCCCTTGTCGTCTTCAATGATCGCTATTCTCATCGCCGTATTCATCGCACGTCCCGGGCGATATGTGCATCGTTTCATTCTGGGGACGAAATCTGTAGAAAGGTTGTCCTGACAGTCCGGCAGTGTCGGACGGGTTGTTTTCCGCTGTCAAGAACAGGCGGTAGGCGGGATGTTCCGATTCGTTCCATTTGCGGTACTCAGAGCAGCCAGACACCTGTTCAGCAGGCCGGTCCTCCAACGGTGCACCTGAACTGCCAGGGCGCGCCCAAAGTCCGACGTGATTTGCGATAATGGAACAGCGAGATGTTCCAGTCAGCGGGCAGGGCCTCCAGGAAGCACGCAGCCCCGCGCTCGGGGAAACTCGACGGAGCGCAGCACCTCGTCGCGGGCATCAGCGAGCGACCGCCCACCAGGTGGCGCAGGTGCGACTTGGCCCGGATCGTCGTCGGTCAGGTCAGGGTCTCGAAGCCGGCCGTCGCAGCCGGTTGGCGATCCGCAGCCTCCTCGCGGCCGCTGACCTGGATGCCCACGTAGATATGGGCCTTGTCCGGGAATCCAGCAATGCGGTAGTTGAACTCGGTGACGGACGACGGCCCACCAGTCGGCGGAACTGCGAGGCTGCCGCGCCGCTCAGGGGATGGTCGCAAACACCGCCTCGCGGGATTCACGATCTCAGCGCGTTCGGACTACAGAGCGCAGGCGGTCAGTTCATGTTGGCGCCGCTGGCCACGGCCACCAGGGTGCGGTCCTGCCTGCCGCTTGGCCCAGGCGCTGAGCCGGCGAGCGCCAGCGCGCCCGAGGGCTCAGAATGAGCGGGTGTCCTCGAGGCGTCCTCGAGCGCCGCGCAGATCACGGTCGGTATCCACCAGGATGATGTCGTCAACATATTGCTTGCACAGCGCGAGAGGTCTCGTCGCCCACGCGCTTGACGACCGTGCTCGTCGGCAAACCCGCAACCCACGTCGTCCAGCGTCACCGGCTGGCCCGGCCGCCAGCGACTGGCGCATCGCGTCGGCGTCGTAGGGTCTCACGCCGATGATCTCCGATGCCGGCGGATGGCTTTTCACGTAGGCGGCGATGCCACGCACAGAGTCCGCCGCCGCCGATGGCCCACGAAAATGGCGTCCACGGGCGCCCGGTGCTGGCACAGGATCTCCGCGAGCGATGGTGCCTGGCCGGCGATCACGTCCGGGTCATCGAACGGATGCATCGCGGTGAGGCCCTGTTCGCCTGCAGCTTCAGGGGCGTGCTGATCAAAGCATCGCTGAAGGAAATCACCACAGCACCACCTCGCCACCGCGGGCGCGCACCGCGTCCACCTTCAGGGGTGGGAGTGGTGACGGGCATGTACGATGACGGCGCGGCAGCCCAGCTTGCGTGCCGACAGCGCCACCCTGGGCATGGTTGCCGGCCGAGGCGCAGATCACGCCCCAGCACGTTCCTCGGCGCTGAGGTTGGCCATCTTGTTGTAGCGCCGCGCAACTGAAAGAAAAACGGGCTGCATGTCCTCGCGCCCGAGGCAGCACCGGTTGCCCAGGCGGGCCGACGGTGCCGGGGCGGGACCAGCGGGGTTTCTTCCCGCCACTTCGTGACGCCGGGCGTTCAGGATCCGTTTTCAGGTACTCGATGGACATGGGCAGAGGAACCGGCAGAGATAAAGAATGCGGTCCCTATAGTACGGCGCTTTTGGCTGCAGTCTTTCCGGGCGGCGTGCGACCCTGCCGGGGTCCTGCTGCCCGGCCGCCGGGCCATTTCAATGCTCCAGACACTTCTCGACCAGGCGCCCCACGCCTGGTCGCGCCAAGAACGGGCTGGTCACCGTCTTTGTGGTGGCGCTCGTTTCGGCTCACTGCCTGCCGCTGGGGTCGAACCAGCCGTCTTTGCCTCGCATCAGCATGCGGCCCGACCTCTTCTGGCTGGCCATGCTGGTGGCCACCGCCGGCAACACGCTGCGGGGGCGTCATCAACTACTGGATGGGGCGCGGTGCCAAGCACGTCATCGGCGCCCGACACGTCAGACCCATTACCTGAAGTGGTTCGAGCGCCTGGGCCCGCAGGCGCTGCTGTTCTCCTTCCTGCCCGCGTGGGCGATCCGCTTTTGTGCGCCGTGGCCCGGCTGGCTGCGCCTGCCGCTGACGCTGCCATCCTGTGGATGGCACTGGGGCAAAGAGTTCCTGCGCTACGTGTTCGCGACCGGCATGCTGATGTGGGTGCCCGACAGCTGGTGGGCCTCGCTGAAGGGGCTTTTCTGAGGAAGCTGACATGAATGCCCGTGTTCATTTGATGAATGAGGCCCGTTTTTGCGGTGCACAGAGCGGGTGTCTCTTTCATCCGACAGGCGAAAAGGGCCTGGCGGACCGGCGCGGCATCGGTTGTCGCACCGCGAGAGCGACAAACGGCTTCATTCGGGGAGAAGCTTGGCGTCGGGCGCTACGGCCTGCCAGACCTTTTTCCACGGATTTGCCAGTTGAGGCTGATTCGAGCTTTGCTGCTGCGGTGCAGTATGTTATTCAATTTGTGAATGACGGTTATTGATAGGCCAGTTGTCGTTGTCAGCGATACAGCATTCTTCTCTCTCCTGAGCTCCCATTCTCTTGCCCCTCGCTTTCCGCTTCTGGAGCTTCCGGAAATGCTCACACGTCGGCCACTGCCCGTAGACGCAGCCGTGGTTCAATCCGCCCCGACCACCTCGTCCTCGTACAACGCTGAACGATGCCTGGCCATCGTGCAAAGCTCGCAGCGGTGATGACCGCCCTGGCCGTTGCCCTCATCGTCGTGGTCACCACCTGGTCTCACCGAGCTCAATGCCATCTCTCGGGCGCGATGGACGACTTCTGAGCGCATGCTCGCGCCAAGGTCATTGGCGGTGGCATCGGCATCGGCGTGCTGGCCATTGCCATGGTTTCCACCCTGGGTCGGGCTCGCTCGACGCGTCTGGCGCGCGTCGACTGGATCGAGCTGATCGACGGTCGCGCACTACCCGCCGCACTAGTCCGGCCCGACACAACCTGCCATCGCGCTCGCGCTTTAGGTGTTGGAGCCGTGCGGCATGGCCGCAACGTTTCCATGAAACAATGCTGCTGCAAGCCTTTTCCATTGCGCGCGCAGCACCATGACCGAATTTCGCTCGCTTCTCGTCCGCCGCGCCGCGTCGTGCGCAGTCTGCTGCCACGTCCGTGGTGGCCCATCCCGCAAAACTCCCTGCCTCCCAGCCACCCAGGCGTTGCTCGGCCCGGTCCGCGGCGTGCCGGCTGGCTGGTGCTGTCTGCCGCCATGCTGATGCTTGGCTGTTCGGCCGCTGGCAGTGGTGACGCCGGCACGGTTGGGTACTGCCGTCGCGGAAGCGGAGCCTGAGTGGCAGTGGCGGACGCTTCCATTTTCTGCTGTTGCGGCACCGGGGGCTGCACAGCGCCCTGACCGGGCGCACAAGCAGCGTCTGAGCGGCTCAAGTCCATCGACCCCAGGCGGGTGCGGGGCGGGGTGAGCCCGATCTGCTCCCGGCCGGAAGAAGAGCGCCTGCCGGAGGCCGACCGGCCTACGGCAACTGCGTGGTGCGCGTCACCGATCACGCCGGAGGAGAAGCTGGCGCGCTTTGCCCGGCACGACTACCCCGCCGCCAGGCCTTCAACAATGCCGATGGCAGCCGCATCACCATCTGGCGCCAACGATGGCACCTGGCACCCGTATGACGGCAACACGCGCTCGAGTATGTGGAGCGCCTCTCGCCGGCCGGCGATGCCGAGCTGCGAGTGGCATCACCGTCCCGATCCTGACTCTACGCCTTCAGCCCGCCAACGGTCTGGGCATGATGCTCCATGAGCTGAGACGTCACGGCTCGAGCGCGAGGTGGCCGACTTTGGCGACCGCCTGGTAAGATCTGGCCCGGTGCGGCTGCGGCCTGGACCCGCCGAGGCGCGCCTTCGGCGGACGGTCGCTACTGCGCTTCATATGGTGGACGATGCCGGGTGGCACTCGCTGGGCGTCTTTGCCGCAGGACATGAAGGAAGACCGCATTCTGGGCAAGATGGACACCAAGGACCGGCGAATCACGTGAGCATGAGTCCGGGCGGCAGCGCTGCGTGGTCTCCGGGTGACACACACCGAAGGCGGCGGGCCTGCCCGTGCCTGGACGCTGGACTTCGCTATAGCACCCAGCTGCACCACAAGTCCGGGCACCGACATTTGCCCGTGGACGGGCAGCGTGATGACGTATGTCTCCATCGACTATCAGAGCCTGGATGGCGACGTCTTCACGACCGATCTGGAGACCGGCGGCAGAAGCGCACGACGCTCTTCAAGGCACTGGACGCAGCGCCGCCGCCGCTGCACTTCGGGCGGGCCTTCAGCTAGCCGGGCTGGGTGCTGGTCTCCCACCTATGCCGCCGACGGCAGCGCCGGTGGCTGCACGAGAAGCTGACGCCGTGAGCCTCGCGCCCCATCCGCGGGTGGGGGCTGGCCTACCATCGCATGGCGCTCACAGTGGCTGCTGGACCGAGCCGCAGGCCAGCCTGTCAACCCTGATTTCACCCGTGCTGCTCGCGTCAACTCCCAGCTGAGATCGCGCAGTGACACTGCGACATCGACAACTGCGCATGGTGAGCTGCCCAGGACGCCCTGGACTGACCTGCGCGTTTTGCCGGATCAAGCATGACCGACAACCGCTGGAAGCTGAGTGCCCGCTCTGCCATCCAGCGGGGAAGACGTTCTCTGGCAGGACGAGCGGCTGCGCGTCACTCACGTGAAACCGAAGCGGGGCAGCCCGCCCGTCTCGGGTCATCTGGCGGCAGCATCTCGCCTCCGAATGACCGATCTCTGTCCGATGCCGACAGGTTGTATCTGTGGCGCGATGCTGTCGGTGCTGGAGGATGGCGTGCGCCGTCATTTCACAGCCCGCCAAGGTGAATCTGGCCAGTTTTGGCAACCAGGTGCCGCATCTGCGCCTGGCGCATCATCGCCTGCTGGCCGTCCGACCCGCAGTCCGGGATCGGTCTCGTCGCCGGTCTTGCGTCCGGCTGGCAGTGGAAAGAGCACCAGCGCCGCTGCGGAACGGGTCCCGGCAGCAGCTGCCACGGCCTTCCAGCTGGCTGGCCGGCGCTTTCTGCGTAAGGAAATCTCCATGAGCCCGGCCTTCGGCGCGGGCCGCTTCAGGATCAGTTGCGCTATCCAGGCAGCGGGCCAGGCAGCGGGCCGTCCGCACTTCGTTCACGCCGCTGGCAGGCACCAGGCCCGCAATGATGGCGCGTGCGCCACGAGAAACCTGGTAGATGGCGACAGGGCGTCGGACGTGACATAGCGCGGAGCCCGAGCGGCGGCGCCTTCGTGCAGCGTGTATTCCTTGTTTGGAACTTGCACACCACGGCATCGCCGGGGCCTGGTTGTCGGCCGGCATCTCTTAGACAGCCTGCACTTCGGTAGCGCACCAGACCCAGTGCCCAGCTTCCTTGGCAGCACGCAGCTCATCGTCATCGTGGCGGTCACTTTGGGTTTGCTGGCCGCCGCGGTCCTGGGCAGCAGCTGGCAGCCGCCTCTTTCGTGGCGGTCGATGGCGCTGTCCTTCGAGGAGGGCAGGTGGCTGCAGGCAGCCAGCGCCAGAGCCGGCCAGCAGCGGCCTGCAGCAGCAGAGTGGACAGCCGGCTGAGCTGCCGGCGGTGGAAACGTGTTTCGACATGCAATGATACCCCTGGTGAGTGCTGGCGAAGGAAGGAACATGGCGCGCGTGACGCGCCACTGCACAAATACGAGGCCGCCGGAAGCAGCAACGCCGACGGTCTCGCCGCCGATGACCGACGGGCGAGAACGTATCGGCCCGCGCCAATCGCACCATCACAGGATCGCGTGGGCCTAGCCCCGTCTGAAAGATTTATCAGAGCTGCCCGGCGGCACTGTTCAACAACCGGTGTTCGCGATCCCGTCATCATGGCTGGCCTGGCCCGAATACCCCGCTTCCCACCAACATCGTTCACCGACGCTCGCGCGAGCTGGGCGGACTTCCAGTGACGGCTCCGCCTTCCGCTTCAGCTTCGAGTTCCTGCGCGTCAACCGCCGTCGGCCGAGGTGCAGGCCATTCGCCCCACCCAGGCCGTGCTGCAGTACGGCAAGCGTGAAGTCCTGATCACAGATCGAGCAGGTGGGCAACATCATCCGCCTGGTCTTCAGCGATGGCCACGTCCGGCATCTATTCTCGGGACTATCTTCTACCAGCTGCGCACCAGACGTCCTCTGAAGGACCACCATGCGAGCTCGAGGCCCGAGGGCTCAGTCGCGGGCAACGCCGAACCTCCCCACCCAAGCACCACGGCGGTGGCCGGTGGCGGCAGCGGCTGTGGCAGTGGCGGCTGCGGCGGCTGATCCGCACCTGCTCACTGCTGCATCCGGCGCTGCCGGGCAATCCCGACCCCGCGAGGTCGCGCTTCCGGGTGAAGGCACGCTCCCACCCAGCAGAAAAACACCATCACGGGCTTTATGCCGGCACATCACGAGAAAACCCATTTGGCTAGCCAGCAGGCTGATGCACCGGAAAGGCTGGCCGCTGCGTGGTGTGTCTCGATCGCGGCCAGCCGCGACCTGATGAATGACCTGATGTCGGAGCGGTCTGCACCGCTCTGAAGCACTTCACCGTGGGTCAGGTACGGCCCTGCGCGGCATGAAAGGTGCGGATCCGGCCACCGGCAGGCGACCTGGCCCTGCGCTGCGCCAAGAAGCCCGCGTCGAGGTCTGATGACCGACATCAGCGCCGCGCTGCTGGCCGTGGGCCGACCGAGGCGCTGGATGACGGCCTGACCGTCCCCACCGTGCAGTGCGACCGCCGAGAAAGCCGTTGCCCTCGACAAGAGCTTCGACCGCGTGACGCTGGCCTTCGGTCTGCGCAACTGCATAGAAGAGGCCCTGGGGAGATCCACCGCGTCCTCAAGACCGGCGGTAAGGCGCTGGTGCTGGAATTCTCCAAGGTCTGGGAGCCGCTGCCGTCGCCCATGATGCCTTCTCGCTGCGTGTGCTGCCCTCATCGGGCAAGGTCGTGGCCCACGACGCTGCAGCTATCGCTACCCTGGCCGAATCCATCCGCATGCACCCCGACCAGGAGACCCTGGCCCAGATGTTCCGCGACGCCGGGCCGGGCCAGGTGCGCTACTTCAACATGACCGCCGGCGTGGTGGCCCTGCACCAGGGCGTGCGGCTGGACTGATCCCGGCCTGACTCGCGCCGGCAGGGCTGCGGCAGGCTGACAGTGTCGGGCTCGCCGCCCGGCAGCCCTGCACAAACGGGCGTTGTGGTTGCTTCCGTTGTATTTCTGGCGGACAGCCCCCATCTGCAGGGCATGTCACGCCACACGCCGTGTTTTCGTGCACGTTGGTGGTCGATCCGGGCAGATGCCCGGTAGATGGTGGCAAAAAGCCTGGCCGAGCCTCGGCCCCGGAAGGCGCCCATTTTCGGCCTTCCAGTTTCCCTGTTGCCCAACCACACATCTCGCTTGACAGAGGAACTCACATGATTCCTGATGATGCTGATGGTCGCTGGCCAGCTCCGGTCATGCTCTTACCGACAGCGCCGAAGCCGCCCTGGATCGGTGGCGGCCGCAGCATCGGTCGCCAGAACAGCACCATTCAACGTGCCGCGCCGGCCCAGCGGAACAACGCTATGGCCAACAACCGGCAACAGCAGGTTGCCCAGGCCAACAACGGCCGTCGGCCCGGCTTCGGCATGGGCCTGCTGGGCGGTCTGGCCGCCGGTCTGGGCCTCAGCCGCCCTGGCCTCGGCCTTCGGCCTGGGTGAAGGCTCCGGTGTCTTCCTGCTGATGCTCCTGCTGGCGGGCCTGGCCATCTTTGCCTTCCGCATACCGGCAAGCGCCTGCAGCAACAGGCAGCAGGCACAGGCGCGTGGCGCACCGTTTGCCGGCAACCTGCGTGACGCCTTCAACAACAACAGCGGCAAGCCGGGCCAGAAACGACATGTTCCGCCAGAACAGCAACGCCGGTGGCCTGTTCAGCCAGACGCCGGCGGCCGGTGCGGCTCAGGCGCCTGCTGCTGCCGATCCGACCGTCAGCGGCCACACCGCTGCCACTGCAGGTGCCCGGCGGTTTCGACACCGAAGCCTTCTGTGCGCCAGGCCGGAAGGTCCAGTTCGTGCCTGCAGGCGGCTCGACGCCCGCAACGCCGACGACCCGCGCGAGTTCACTCGCCCGAAGATAGTCGGCGAGCTGAACATCGACTGATGCAGCGCGGCAGCACTCCCGCAGACCACCGAAGTGGTCGAGCTGAACGCCGAACTGACCGGCATGCACCAGGAAGGCCCCATCCTGGTGGCCAGCGTGCTCTTCAGCGGCCCCATCCGCGAAGAGCCCAACAGCCCGGCCGAGCCGTTCTCCGAGATCTGGAACTTACCCGCCCGCCTCCGGCGCTGCCTGGCTGGGTGCTGGCCGGCATCCAGCAGCCCAACTCGATCGGCTGATCGGCACCAGGCCACGTGCGCCGCCCGTCGAAAAGCCGGGCGGTCGAGGCGCACCTTCACGAAGGTTGCGCTCCCCAACCCGGCAGGACAGACACCCGCCCCACGCTACATGCGTCGGGCGGGTTTTCGTGAAGCGCAAGCACTGTCTGGCTGACTGCCGTGGTAGCTCACCCAGGATGCGTGGGAATAGTGATCAACGTGTAGTACACTCGTACCACAAACAGCATGAGGGTAATGAGATGGCAACCATTCAGGCCTGAGTCCCTGATGAGATCCAGGACGTTGCAACGGCGGTGATCAAGGCGACTGGTCTGACGGTTTCAGATGCGGTGCGCATGTTCATGACACGCATCGCTACTGAACGTGCCTTTTGCCACTGGACCTGTTCCAACCCAATGCCGAAACCGTGCAGGCCATGCTGGACGCGAGGAATGGCAAGGTCACGCGAACCACGCTTGATGGCATACGTTCCCTGATTCGTGACGAGGACGGCGAAGAGGATTCGCAACGCGCACAGAGCATGCGTGATATCGACTACACCGGACAGTTTCGGCGCGACCTGAAGCGTGAACGAAAGGGAGCACACAGCAAGACGCTGGAAGAAGACCTGATGCCCGTGCTCGAAGCGCTTGCCAACGACGAGCCACTGGCGCCGAAGCTGCGTGATCGCGCCTGACCGGTAATTGGAAAGAATGCAGGGATTGTCACATCCGGCCTGATCTTATCCTGATCTATCAGAAACCCGATGACTTTCGGCTGGTTCTGCTTCGGCTCGGCTCGCATGCCGAGAAGCTCTGACTGGAAGCCCTCATTGCCTTGAAAACCTTTTTCAACACCATGTTCCAGATCCTGCCCGCTCGCCCAGCTGGTGCTGTCGGCCATCAATCACGTCACTGGCCAGCAGCCCTGGCTGCGTGAACTGCTGGCCAGTCGCGCCGGCCAGCGGTGCGCATCCGGGCCTGCCGCACCGCAGGCGGGCAGGGGGCAGAGAAGCCCCGTCCCGCGAAGACGGGTGCGGCTCCGCGTTTGGCCGCAGCTTCGAAGGTCAGCGCCGAACCGGCATCCGACGAGGGCTTCCCTGCGCCTGCGCACCCTGCAGGCCGATGCCCGGATCGGCGCGTCGACGGCATGCTGACCGGCTGTTTCTGGCGAGGAGCCGGCCGTGGTGCTGACGGCGCGCCCCACCGTGGATGCGCTCTGTGCTGCGCGAAGGCCCGCTGGCCCTGGGCGCCACGCTGCGCATCGAAGGCGACGTGATGCTGGCCCAGGCCCTGGGTGATGTGGCCAAGGCCCTGCACTGGGACGTGGAGGAAGATCTCAGCCAGGTGGTGGGCGACGTGGCCGCCCATCGGGCCCGGCCAGTTCTGGCGTGATGCTCTGGCACGCCGCCGAAGTGGGCAGCCGATTGCAGGACGCCCTGTCCGATCACCTGTCGTCCGGAACGGGCGTGCTGGTCTCTCGGGCCGAGTTCGAGGACTGGTCCGACGGCGTGCGCCGCCTGGCCCAGCGGCTGGATCGGCTGGAGGATTCGCAGGGACGTTGAGCGAGGACGGCTGGGTCAGTCCCAGAAAGCGCCGTCTCACGGTGAACAGCGACGAAGAGCGCCTGAACCTCCTGGCGTCGCGCATCCCGGCCGCCAGGCGAGCTGGCAGAATGCGCGCCTTGCGGGCATCCAGCCAGCTGGCTGCGATGAAGTCCAGCGTATCATCGCGTCTTCCGGCCTGGCTTCGGTATTGCGTCCCACGCAGCCTTCCGGCACTCGACTGCGCGAACCACCAGGCAACCGCGCGGCGCGCCTGGGCCAGCGCCGCCTGCAGCTGGGTACCGGCATGGTGCCAACGCCCGTGCTGGCCAGCACCAGCCCCTGCGCGTGACCGCAGCCACGCCACCATGGCCGGGTCAGCATCCACATGCTGGGGCACGATGCCCCACCGGGGCAGGGGCGTCACTCGACGGTGAGCCGCGCCCGCTTGCGTTCCAGCGGGGCACCTCGCAGTTGTAGAAATGGCTGTCTGCGTGGACGCTGTCGGAGTCGCTCGTATCATCGGCAGCGCGGCAAACCGCCCCTGCAGCCCCATCCCGCCCGGCGGGCGCTGCTGCCAGCACGCTCGGTCTGCCTCCGCCAGCCACCTGGTCTGACCGAAGCGCTGCGCAAACGCATCCGTCCGGCTGGCATGCTGCTTGTACACCGCATCTGCACGCAGCACCCGCCGCCAAAAGCTCACGAACACCCCGCCGATGCCGGCCTGTCGCGCCGCCAGCGCAAAGCGGCAGGCATCGTACAGATTGCCCGGCCCATCGGCACTGAGCGCGCTGGCTGGCCGCATTGCGCCCGTCAGCAGTACCGCCGCGTGCGCGGCAGCACCAGCGACAGGAAGAATGCCGTCTCCGCAGTGTCGGTGCCGCGTGATACGATGGCATCGGGCGCTCTATCACCGCCCAGCCATGCCCGCAGCCGACCTGCCAGCTGCAGCCAGCAGTGCCCCCGCTCATCTGTCGCTGGGAATCGAGACCCTGCTCGGTGGGCCAGTCGCCCCTGCAGGCCTGACCAGTCCCGACAGCCCTCGGCATCGGAATCCAGAATCTGCCCGACGGGCAGCGCCCTGCCTGCAGCCGGCCGTGTTGCCCGCCGACGCGGCTACGCCAGCAATGGTGCCGCCCGTGCCAATGATCAGGAGCGAAGGGAAGAGGATGCGGTGGAGGAGGCACGGGCAGAGAGCTGGGTGACGCGAACGGCCGGTACCGACCGCCCGGCGCGTGTAGCCGATGGGTGAGCACCATTCAGCACCCTGGCAGGCCGGCGCCGCAAGGATGGCCGGGTAAAACCAGGGGGCAAAGCGCCGGAAGGAGGCGTTCGCTGGATACACTCGAAGAACCTCGCATCCGGCAGGCAGCGGCAGGACAGGGCTCAGCCTTTCAGCCCCGGATGACCCGCACATGAGCAGCCCGTAAAGATGCCACCGTAGGACATGCGCCACCCGCGCGGCCGACCGCCCGCCCGCAAAGCCGACAGACAGGCGACACCACATGCGACAGACCAGACCGACACCCGCGCCGAAACCACTGTATCGGCCAGCCGGGCACGTCCCTCACTGGGGGCTGCGTGATATCCTCGTCTCACGGCCTGCGCCCTCGGTCCTGGTCCCGACCCCCATCGACGGACGCCTTGGGCAGATCAGCCCCACCTCCATCGCCGGCGTGCTGGTCTCATCTTTCGCCTTCACCCGTTGCTGTTGCCGCGCCAGTCGGCTCGGCATCGCATCGATGAACCCATCTGGTTCATCGTGCCGCTCTTGGTTCTCTGCGGGCTGCCATCCTGCTGCTCTGGCCGGGGTATGGCGGAGTGGTGGGGGTGTGAGGGGAACCCGCGGACAGGTGTACTTCAGACCGACTGATCCGCGGCGTCGTGTGATGATACGCCGTAGCTCCGCATCGTTGCCCGCGAAGGAAGGTTTGGCGACGCTAACGCTGTCAGCAGAAGCGCCGATAGGCTGATTTACTGCGTGATAGCATCGCCAAAAACACCTGACAGAACACGATGGCAAAGAAAGGACGCCGCCAGGACAGGCAACGGAGGCAGGTCGCCGGCTTCGAGTCCGAGCTTTCAAGGCAGCCGACACAAACCGCGCGGCGAACATGGAGCCCTCCGACTATAAGCACGTCGCACTTCGCACATCTTTCTGAAGTGGTTATCTCGGACGCCTTCGAGGCCAAGCACAACGAGCTGCTGGCCGAAGATGCGCAGCGCCGAGGACAAGGCGACGAACACCTTGCAGGAACGTGTTCTGCGCCGAAAGAGGCGCAAGGTCGCGACCCTTCGGCCAACGCCGTTACCGACCATCGGCGGCCTGATCGATGACGCGATGCGTGCCATCGAGAAGCGACAACGAGTCGCTCAAGCGTTCTGCCGGACTATGTGCACGACCTGCGCTCAACAAGGTGATGTTGGCGAGCTGATCGACCTCGATCTCCGGCATCACGCTAAACGACGACGAGGCACGCTTCCCCGCGACACTCCTGGGTGCGGTGTGGCGAGTATTTCCCGCCAGTTTGCGGGCGCGAAGGCAAGCGCGGTGGCGAGTTCTACACCACGCCCGTCGTGCGTGCTGGTCGCAATGCTGGAGCCCGCACAAGGGCGGATCTACGGCCCTGCTGCGGCTCGGGCGGATGTTCGTCCAGTCGGAAAAAGTTCGCAGGAGCACGGCGGTCACATGGTGACATCGCCATCTCACGGGCAGGAGTCGAACCACCACCTGGCGGCTGGCCAAGATGAATCGCCGTGCGGGGAATCGACTCCGATATTCGCTGGAACAACGAGGGGCAGTTTTCACATGACGAACTGCGCGACCTGAAGGCCGACTATATTCTGGCCAACCCACCCTTCAATGTGTCCGACTGGGGGTGGGATCGTCTGCAGGAAGACGTGCGCTGGACGTTTGCGTGCCGCCCGTGGGCAATGCCAACTATGCCTGGCTTCAGCATTACCCACCACCACCTTGTTCCTGCGGGTACGGCAGGTCGTCGCTGGCCAATGCTCGATGAGTTCCAACCAGTCCGGCGAAGGTGGAACCGCAAGGCCATGATCGAAGCCGATGTGGTGGATCGTATGGTGGCGTTGCCGGGGCAGCTCTTATTCCACAGATTCCTGCCTGCCTGTGTTCCTGACCCGCGAAAAGTCCCTGGCAAGGGACGGCGCGACCGGCGTGGACAAGTGTTGTTCATCGACGCCCACCAGATGGGCGAGCTGGTGGATAGAACCCGTCGTGAGCTGACCGACGCCGAGATCCAGAAGATTGCCGATACCATCATGCCTGGCGTGGTGAAAAGAACGCAGAATACGCGGACGGGCTGGCTTCTCAAATCAGCCACGCTGGGAAGACATCCGGACATGACCCGTCCTGACGCCAGGCCGTTACGTCAGGGGGCGGCTGAACAGGAAGACGACGCAGGAGCCTTTGAAGAAAAAATGCGGCGCCTGTCTGCCCTGTGGCGAGAGCAACGGGCGGAAGGAGCGCGCTGGATGTCGGATCGAGGCCAATCTGAAAGAGCTGGGCTTTGAGGCTGAAAATCAACCCAGAACATGCACCGGGGAGCCATGACGACCGAGAAACTGGACATCAGCAACTTCGAGAGAGCCATTGCCCGGGCTGGAGAAGCCATTGCCGAGTATGAGCAGGACTACTACCAGAACGGTCGTCCGTGACGGAGCTCCATTCAGCGTTTCGAGTTCACCTCGAAAATTGCCCCACAAGACATTGACGCTTTCGGAGTTTGCCTCGCCTTCACCGGAGCAATACGACAAGATGGTCTTCCGGACCTGATCCGCTCGGCCAACGAACAGGACCCGCTCCTGGGTGACTGGTCTGATTTAGCACTGTCACGGGGACATGGCTCAAGACCAGCCATACTCTACGATGAGGAGATTGCGCTGGAAGGCTGGCGGTATCCCTGAGTCTGGAGAGGTCGCTACCTGCGCGACAGGTTGAGAGCGGCTGGCATGAGTGCAGAAACGCCGCCATCGATATCCGCCCGGACCACTGGGAGATCGTGCAACGCATCCTGCAGGAGCATCGTACCCAATCTGGAGGTGTGGGCGTTCGGTTCGCGTGCCAAATGGAACGCCAAGGCGTTCTCGGACCTGGATCTGGCCATCGTCACCGATGAGCTGCTGCCGATCGACACCAGTGCGGCGTTGAATGAGGCGTTTTCCGAGTCGGATCTGCCTTGGAAGGTGGATGTGGTGGATTGGGCGAGTATCAGCAAGGAGTTCAAAGATATTATTGAACAAGACAAAGGTGGTCGTTCGGTGTTATTCAGGACCGGTGGCGACGGCAAGCATAAGGCAAAATAATGAAACATCGATGCTCGCGCCTTGGAAAATCTTACTTTGGGTGAATTTGTGCGTCTTCAGAGGGGTACGACCCCAAACCTCCGAGCAGCGGGAGGTGGGGAGTTTCCAGTAATGGGTTCAGCAGGAAAAAATGGGACCCATTCAGCATAAGTCTGCGGGACCAGGGGTTGTGATAGGGCGTAGTGGAAGCTCAATGGGGTCGGTTCACTTTACGGAGTCAAATTACTGGCCTCATAACACGTGCCTGTACGTGACTGATTTTCTTGGAAATGATCCTAGGTTTGTGTTATTACTTGCGCGCAGAATCTCGCAGGATATAACTCCGGAAGCGCTCAGCCTTCTCACCAATCGCAACTTTATATACAATAAAACGATTTTGATCTGTTCATCGTGAGCAACGGCTATCTCCATATCCTCGGCACGCTGACGACAAGATCGAACTGAACCCGCAAAGCAGAACGAAACATTGGAAGCAATGGCGCGCGCCCTGTTCAAAGCGTGGTTCGTGGACTTCGAGCCCGTGCGCGCCAAGATGGAAGGCCGCTGGAAGCGTGGTCAATCTCTGCCTGGGATGCCTGCGCACCTATGACCTCTTTTCCGGATCGGATGGCTGACTCCGGGAGTTTGGGGAGATTCCGGAAAGGTGGGAAATAACGTCGCTGTCAGAATATTCTTCCCCTGAGTTTGGAATCACGGAAAAAGCGAAGTCATTCTGGAGAATTCGTTGTTGATCTTTCAAATACAAAGTGGGGGCGTATTGAGAGCGTTACTCACTACAATTTGAGTGATGCCCCTAGTCGGGCTCAACGAGTGCTTTGCCCCCTAGACACGATTTTCGGAACCGTCCGCCCTGGAAATGGTTCTTATGCTTTTATATCCGAAGAAAGTGGTTGACGTAGTACTGGTTTGCTGTACCGCGGCCGTTGCAGCGTGAGTACTCGAATTTATTTATCTCAGCAACTGCGCAAAGCAATATCGAAAGACCGTCGAATCTGGCAGACGGTGGTGTTTTACCCTGCTGCTCATCCAGAAAGCGTATCCGGCACACGGTTCCGTATTGGCAATGAGCTAATCAATGAGTTTTCATTGCAGGTTATGGCAATGATTTCTGATATTGCAGGAAATGAAAGAATGTCTGGCGTCCTTCTAAACTTCATGCGACGCCTTGCTGCCAGGGGCTGATCTCCGGAAAGTTCGGGTTGGTGGCGATATAAACTCTTGGGGGAGGCCTTATGAGTTCATCCACGCTGACAAGCCCTGGCTATGCTTACATGAAGGTTGATCAGGGTCAAGATTATCTAGACTATCTTGAGCCGTTTATTCTTCGTCCTTGTTGATCATCGGCCAGATCCTGTGACCAGATTCTGGCGTTCGGTTGATTCGCTCTGACTTCGATGAAATTCCGGTAAGAGCAATTCAACTTGTTCATAGCGTCTTCGGGAATGTCCATTACGGACGGTGTCTACAGGGGTAATGGGGCTCTGAGCGATTCCAGGAGTTGGCGTTGAAAAAGCGCGTGCTGCACGGCATATTAATGCAATTTTGACAGGGTTGTGAGTTCTCAAAGTGACGGTAAAACCCATATCTAGCGAAGAAGAGGCTGATGTTGCAATTTGCTTGTTTCATCTCAATTCGATATTCAGTGCCTTCACGCATATCTCCGTACGGCAATACCAGCTATTGAAGGAGGGGGTAATGCTGAGATTGTTCTCTGTCAGCAAGTATGTTTTTGAGTATAAGGGAAAATGATCCAGAGATTTGAAAGTTTTTGTCGCTGTTCAGGGGGCATATGCTGGCAAATGCGTTATTATGTCCTGATTTACAGAGTGTCCCTAAGACTTATCATGGGGTAACGTTTTTACCTGGATACGCCTCTCTTAGTGCGGTTGTTTGCGGAGGGCGATGCGAAGAGGGATTCAATCAAGGAGCTGATCGATCTAACTTTTCTTGGTGGATCTGTTTTGCGTTCGAGCATCCCGCGACGAGCTTGAAGGTGTGATAAAAGTGCTGCCTCTTCATCTTGAGTCGTTGGATGGGCGTGGTGAGATTGTACTTGAGGCTAGGGAGGCAAGGGGTTACAAGTCAGATCTTTTTGATTGTGGCGGGGCAGCTTGATAAGAGCTTGAGTGATTCCGGAGTCGGTGTGGTTGGCACTCTCCTCATGCGGTTGATTGATTGATGAAAAGTTGTTCTCGAAAATTCTAAGTGAGGAGGTTATATTCAAATCAACACGCAAAGATATGCGATAGATTCTATTCGTAGCATATATGCTGAGGGCGAGAAAGTCTCCAAAGAATATTGAGAAGTGTGGGGCTGTTCTTGTGACGTGCAATTCGGCTTTTGCTAGGCGGCATTTGTTACGGAGAGAGGCACCAAGAGTCTCGAGATGTTTCCGTTATCACGGACTTTAGCTTGGCTAATAGGCGTGGCGCTTATAGGCGCCGATGAGCGCCTGCTGTTCCGATGCGGAGGTTATCGCATTCTCATATGCCGCGACTTCAGCCATCGCCAGGGATGTGGGATAAATACCTGTTGGAAGTGGAGAGTTAGAAAAGCAGAACTCCATCACGGCTACGATCTTCAGCTTCTAGAAGCAGTCAGTTGTCCCAAGGGGAATTGATGAATCTGACTCGGTGACGAAGGCGGCTCTGGGCGAGCAGACGATTACTCAGGTTCTTAGTCGCGTCACGGAGGAGATTAGACGTGATGATCTTAGGCAGCTCTCCGCGGAGAGGGTTGCTCAGACAGACCAGGGATGAACTAAGGTTGAGCGTGATAAAAATTAAAGCAGTGAAATCTTCATTTGCGATGCAATCACGAGCGGGATATTGTGCATGGGCTGTGTCTATTGGGTTGTTTGCGGTCGTTCTCGTTGGTTTATTATTTAGTTTTGGAGGGGCTTTGAGGGGGCTGCGTGGAGCGTGGTTGCTCGGTCGACTTTGCTTGTTTATTTTGTGTTCATGTGCTCAGTGCATTATTTGGATTGACTATTCGGGGGTTTATAAATTTGTTTTCGATCGGAGTTTTTATTGGTTTTTGAGGAGAAAGTCGGCTTATTTTGGTTTGGATATGTCGGGCATCGAGTCATGGTGATTGATTGGTGTCCCGGTGTTCAGAGGTTTGCGCATTGGTGCGATGCGCCGATGCTGCAGCAAACTTTTTGAGGGCGCTTGAGCCTCTCTTGAGCAGACAATGATGCTTGTATTGATTGTGCCAAGGCCGTGGTTGAAGTGGTTTTGTCGTTTGGTTACGAGAATTTTCACACTCTCAAGTCCCTGAGGCTACTAAAGAGAGTCCAACCCTTTCGGACTGGCTTATGTTGCCGATTCGCGCCCTCAAGCTGGGCGACGTGCGCGATGAGCGGTTCAGAGGTTTGTATCCAGTCATCACAAGTTATGCCGAGGCACTTAATGATCTTCGCAATAAAAGCGGGTCCTAGCAGTCACGGAAAGGACCCGTATCTGAACGTCTGGCGGTGCATCACCGACGTATCGCTGTCCTTGCTGCCGATGCTATTGTTACCTTCTGCACAAAGCGTACTTGGATTTCTGACCTAATCCCGTCTGCCGCTGAGCTCGGGAGCGCTTGCATGCGAAAAACAAGGTAATTGATGAGCATGTGGGTTTGACGGTCGTTTCTGAGGATGGCGGATTTTCGACTTTGCGATTCCTGTTGCCGGGAGGGAGGAGCTTTCCATAAGATCGAAGTTAGTCGTTTGCTTTTATCAGTTGGATCGGGCCGCATACGTCGAGGCGTTGAATGCTGCGCAAGGAGCAGAGGTCGCTTTACCGCGTCCGCTGAAGAACAAGGAGAACCATAATGACGTTTTTCTGTCAGAGGCGGCCGTGGAACAAAGCGTTGCTGGATCAGCTGCGTGTTCTCGGTTACGGTGTGGAGCGTGAAGTTTATTGGTCCGATGGAAAGCGCCCTGAGCGCGAAAGCCACGACGAGGCCATCCTCAGGAAGCGGTTTCGAGCTGCAGGTCGCACGGCTTTGAACCCCGGTCTGCCACCGGAGGCGCATCAGGACGCCATCCGACAGGGTGCGAGTCTGAGCTGCCTCTTGCTGGAAGAGAACCGCCGCCTACAAGTTGATGACCGAAGGCGTGGATGTGGAGTATTACGCTGACGACGGCACGTTGACGGCGGGCAAGGTCAGGCATCGATTTTGAGCAGCCGGAGAACAATGATTGGCTGGCGGTGAGCCAGTTCACGGTTACAGTGGCCAGTACCGTCGGCGGCCTGATGGTCGTGTTCCTGAATGGCCTACCGGTGGGGGTGATGAGCTGAGGCGCGGGTGCGCAGGTGCACACCTGAGAGGGGCTTCCAGCAGCTTCAGACGTACAAGTCCGAGATTCCGGCGCTCTACACCAATGCGCTGCTGGTCACTTCGGATGGCATCGGCGCCCGTGTGGGTTCGCTCGGCGGATCTGGAGCGCTTCATGCCGTGCGGACCACCGATGGCACGAAGGTTGCGCCGAAAGGGGAACCGGAACTTTCACGCTGGTCGAAGGGGTGTTCGAGCACAGCCGCCTGCTTGAGCTGATTGGCAGTTTCACCGTGTTTGCCGAGACGGGGTCCGGGGCTTTGCCAAGATCATTGCGGGCTATCACCAATTCCATGCAGTGCGCCATGCGGTGGCTTCCACGATTCGGGCTGCAGCGTTCAGGGCGTGGCCGAAGATCCCGCAGGTATGGTTTGCCCAGTGTCGGCACTAACGCCCCGAGACAAGCGCGCAGGCGTGATCTGCATACCCAGGGCTCTGGCAAAGCCTGCTGATGGCCTTTCTATGCGCCAGCTGCGTCGTCATCCGGCCATGGCCAACCCCACACTGGTGGTGCTGACCGATCGTAACGATCTGGACGACCAGCTGTTCTCGACCTTCTCGATGCGTGCAAAGGCTCGATCCGCCACAGACGCCGGTGCAGGCCAATCGCCGAGAGTGAGCTGCAGCGGTTGGCCGTAAACGGCCTCAGGTGGCGTGATCTTCACGACGTTAGCAGAAGTTCGCCGGCGAGACGGCAGAGCCGCTGACCACGCGCACCAACGTGGTGGTCACCATGGCGGACGAGGCAGCACCGCAGCCAGTACGGTTTCACGCCAAAGCGGATGCCAGACGGGAGAGATTGGCTACGGTTTTGCATAAGTACATGCGGGATGTGTTACCGAATGCATCCTTCATCGGCTTTTACCGGTACTCCCATCGAGGCTGATGATGTCAATACTGGCGGCGCGTTCGGCAACTACATCGATCGTTTACATGATCATCACCCGCGCGGGTTGAGGACGCGCGACGGTTCCGATCTCATTGACGAGTCGCGGTTGGCACGTATCGAACTGATGAGAGGCTGAAAAGCAGAAGATCGACGCTGAAGTCAATGATCTGGACCGAGGGCGACCTGGAGGAAGACAAGGAGCGTCAAGAGGAAATGGACCCACGGTTGAAGCCCTGGTGGGCAGTGATAAAACGCTTGGCGCGGGTAGCCGGGCGACATGGTCGAACACTTGAGAGCCGCGTGGAGGCCTGCAAGGCAAGGCCATGTGGTGCATGAGCCGCATCTGTGTGAGGGCTCTACGAGGAAATCATCGTTGCGTCCGGACTCGGGCACAGCGAAGATGACAATGCGGGCGCGGTCAAGATCGTGATGACCGGGGCCGCCAGTGATCCGAAGGAGTGGCAGCAGCATATCATAACAAGACTCGGCGTGATCTTCTGCCACGGGGCCGAGATCCAGCTGATCCGCTCGCTGGTGATCGTCCGGGACATGTGGCTGACCGGCTTTGATGCCCCCGCACGACACGATGGCGTGACAAGCCCATGCAGGGCTATGGCCCGATGCGTGCAATTGCTCGCGGAACCGTGTATTCCGAGACAAGCCTGCTGGCTGATCGTGGACTACATTGGTATTGCACAATGCCTGAAGTCCGCGCTGCAACGGTATTCCTTTGAACGATCAGGCGAATACGGGTGTCGATGAGGCACAGGCTATTGCGGTGATGATGGAGAAGTACGAGATCGTGACATGTACCACGGTTTCGATTACGCATCCGGCACTGGGTGGCACGCTACAGGAGCGCCTCATGATGATGGTCAGGGCAATCGAGTGGATTCTCGATCTCAGCAGCAGCTGGCGGCGCAGGAACAGCACCGAGGAGGGCAAGAAGAAGGCCCACCGGCGCTACCAGGACGCCGTGTTGGCGCTGTCCAAGGCCTATGCGCTGGCGTCCGCCCTGATGAGGCCCGGAGATCCGGGAGGATGTGGGCTTCTTCCAGGCGATCCGCGTCGCGCTGATCAAGAGCCGCGAAAAGTGCCAGCATGACCCGCAAAGCACGCGATCTGGCTCAGTCCAGCAGATTGTCAGTCGTGCGGTGTCTCGACCGAGATCGTGGACATTCTGCTGCCTCGGCATCAGCCAGGACGATCTCATTCTGTCGGACGAGTTTCTGCCGAAGTCCAGCGATGGAGGCGAAGAACCGACTCCGGAAGTTGCGCAAGCTGGATCAACGACGGTAGGTTCGCTCGCGCAGCAAGACCAACGTCGCGAGGCCAAGGCGTTCCGAGCGATTGAGGATGCGGTGGCGCGTTATCACGCCACGCCATCACTACGGTCGGGGTGCTGCAGGAGTTGATCGAGCTGGCTGGCGACATCCGGGCGGCGCGCGAGCAAGGAGAGTCCGCCGTCAGAGGAGAGATCGCTTTGCGACGCCCCTGCCGAGAATGAAAGCGGGGCAGGTCATGGAGACGACAGCTCAGGCTAATCGCTCGCGAGTTGCTGACCAGCCCGCGCGGTAGCGTGTCATGTCGACTGGGCCCGCCGGAGCCACGCGTGCCCGGATGCGGGTAGCTGGTCAAGCGCATTCTGCGCCGGTATGGCTACCCGCCCGACCTTCAGGATGCGGCGGTGCAGACTGTGCTTCAGCAGGCCGAGGTGCTGTCGGCGGCGTGGTCGGCTTCCGCAGAAGCGGAGGTGAAAGCGAGGAAGTCATTGGTTTCGAAAGGGCGGCCAAGCGCCCATCCCGACCACCCATCGGCATCACCGTCGATACACCTCCCGACGACTCCTCGATCGTGATGACCATGATCAGCAGCCTGCCATCTTCGATGTTGCTGATGATTCGATAGTCGCCCACGCGGTATTTCCAGAAGGCCCCCAGTTCACGGCCGTCGCAGGGTCGAATTCAACTTCCAGACCATGGTGCTTCATCACGTCTTCCCGTGACATCTGGGTTCCTGCTGCTGCGGATGTCGATCAGACGTTGTTCGGCCAGGACAGGTCTTCCAAGTCATCCAGGCGTTCGAGGCAGGTGGCTTCGGCCGCTCACGCCCGGATTGCTCTGCGCCAACCCCCACAAACCCCGTAAATCACCCCATCCTCGCCCTCCCGGAAAAGCCCAGGAAGATCTGCTTGGCCACGCCGTGGGGCTCCAGGCAGCGGCATCCACGGCAAAGCGCTGCATGTTCTCTTCGACCAGCCAGCGGGGCAGGGAGTTCACGTTGCGGCCGCTTTCCACCATCTGCAGCATGATGTCGGTGGTCCTGATCTGTCGGGATGGCGGGCGCGATGCCGGCGGGGGTCAGGAACTGCGTAGATGTCCAGGCGGTCGATGCCGACGGGGTAGGTGATCAGGGTCCGCCCGCCAGCTGCCTCGCTGCACGCTCGACCCGGATGGCCAGCGGCGTTCTCCAGCCACCACCAGCACCTGCTCGTAGTCGAAGACGGCTTCGTAGCGCAGGCCGGGGCGGTACAGGGGTCGGGGTCACCAGCAGGTCGATCTCGTCATTGAACAGGGCGCCGATGCCGCCGAACTGGAATTTCTGCTTCACGTCCACGTCCACGGCGGGCCAGGCGCGCAGGTAGGGGGCCACCACTTTCAGCAGCCATTGGTAGCACGGGTGGCATTCCATGCCGATGCGCAGGGTGCCGCGTTCGCCGCGGGCAAACCTGACGCAGGCGTTCTCGCGCGTAGCTGCAGCTGGGGCAGTGCAGTCGGCTGGCCACGCCCAGCAGGTAGTGTCCGGCCTGGTGGGGCGCAGGTTGCGGCCTCGCGGTGCCAGATGGGGTGCCCAGCTGGTCTTCCAGCTTGCGGATGCAATGGCTGAGGGCCGGCTGCGAGGTGCAGGCGTTCGGCGGCGGCGGTCAGCGAGCCGTGCCGATCGACGGCCTCGACGATTTCCAGATGGATGCGTTCCAGGAAGGTGGCACATGCGCCATCCAGCAAATGGCTGATCGACCGATGAAAGAATAGCATTTTATCTGCGACGAGGGCTTCCACCATGCAAAGTCCCGTCATCGGCAACGCATGGAGAAGATCATGGCGCATAGCACGCATTCCTCGCTTGCGCATCGGTGCGCGGCGGAACCGAAATTCGCGCTGGAGCCCATTGGCGGGCGAGTCTCGCGAGGCGCTGCAGCATGGGTCGGCGCAGAGCTGCAGCCGTCACTGGCAGGACCAGTCGGGTCTGACCGTGCCGGTGGGGGACTTCGTTCTACGACCAGGTGCCTACGATGAGTTTACGCTGGGCAACCTGCCGGCGCGGGTGCGTGGCTATGCCGGCGATGACCCGACAACTACCCGGTGGCGCGAGGGCGTTCGGCCCGGGTACCGAGCTGGCGGGCAGGACGGCCAGGCTCGTGGTCCCTGCGTCGGAACAGGATTCCACGCTGGCGGAAAGTTCCGCTGACAAGGCCGCTCGTGGCTGTGCGCCCGCACACATGGTGTCGAGGCTGCGGCTCGCCGGCGACATGACCAAGCGGTTCGACACCAACTCATCACCACATCGTGCCGGAGCTTGCCGCCGACACGACCTTCCGGCTGGATCCGTCGCGGATTCTGGCGCAGCTGGCCGAGGCACGGGCACAGGGCGTGGCGGCCGCCGGTGCTAGGTCCGGTCAGCTGTCTGGCGCTGGCAAGGTGCGTGATGCGGCGCATCCTGATCTGGACCGTCTCGTCGCTGCTGCCACGGGCTGCCGGTGTACACCGAGCTGCTGCAGGTGCTGGCCGATGCAGGGGTGGAATGGGTGCAGATCGACGAGCCGATTCTGTGACCGAGCTGTCGCCGGACTGGCAGCATGCGCTGAACCCGGCCTCATCACCACCCTAAGAGCGTGCGCATCACAGGTGCTGCTGGCCACGTATTTCAGTCCGGCTGAAGGAGGCATGCCCTGGCTGGCGGCGAACTCGCCGGTGGCGGCTGCATCCTGATCGCCATCCGTGGCACGCGAGGACGCAGCCCTGCTGAACTCATGCCGACGCAGCAGGTGCGCCGTTGGAGCTCATTGATGGTCGCAACATCCAAAGACTGATCTGGAGGTAGGTGTGACTGGCTGGAGCCGGTGGCGGCGCGGCTGGGTGATCGGCTGGGCTGGCGCCGTCGTGCTCGCTGCTGCATGTGCCGGTGATCTGGCCAGCGAGGACGGGCTGGATGCCGAGCTGAAGCGTCGGCTGGCCTTTGCACGCCAGAAGCTGGATGAGCTGCGCGCAGGCTCGGGCCATCACTGAGCGGCGCGACGCCGTGCGGACGAGCTGGCGGCCAATCGGCAGGCGATCGAGTCGCGTCGTCGTTCACCGCGTGTCCACAACCCGGCGGTGCAGGCGGCGTTGGCCCGGTGCGCCACGGAGGCCGCAACGACGCGCCAGAGCCCCACGCGGTGCGGGCGCAGCGTCAGCGGACCCGCTTCCAGTTGCCGGTGTTTCCCACCACCTATCGGCTCTTTCCCCGCAGACGGCGGAAATCCGCCAGGCGCGTCGCCTCGTCCCGAGGCGTAGGAGAGATCGATGCGGCAGCTCACGAGCAGGCCATGCAGGCCGAGGTGGTACGCCGTGTGCAAGCGAGCAGGAAACGCTGGGCCCGGACGTGCTAGCATGGCGAGCCCGAGCGCAACGACATGGTGGAGCACTTGGCGAGCAGCTGGAAGGTTATGCGTTCAGCCGCTTCGGCTGGGTGCAGTCCTATGGGTCAGCAGTGAAGCTGCCCATCCGGTTTCGCACCACGCAGATCCGATGATCGGTGGCCTGGGCGTAGCATGCACAGTCGCTTCACGAAGCGCCCGACTGAAGCGCATGCCCACCGGTCCGGTAAACGACATGAACTGGTCCTTCGTGCGGGATGACCAGCCGCGTGCCACGACCCGCCGGCAACTGGCGCTGGCCATCCGCCAGGAGGTGCTGGATCTGGAAAAAGGCCGGCATCGGCATCATCCAGATCGACGAGGCGGCGCTGCGCGAGGGGCTGCCGCCGTGCCGGCGCAATGGCAGTGAGTACCTGGACTCGGGCGGTGGGAGGCTTCCGCATCACGGGCCACCATGGTGTGCCGACGGTCAACGTAGATCCACCGCATGTGCTATTCGAGTTCGACGAGACATCGCGCCCGCCGCCATTGCGGCCACGTGCATGACGGACGCGATTACCGAGACCTCCCGTCTGCACATGGAGCCGCCTGGATGCCTTCGACGACTTGTGCTATGCGAACGAGATCGCCGCGTCTCACGACATCCGCCCGCCCAACGCGCCCACGGTGCTGGCACATGGTGGACCTGATGGAGAAGGCGGCAGCGGCATCCCGGCCGAGCGGTCGCGAATCCGGACCGTGGCCTGAAGACGCGCCATCATGGCTGGAGCGCTCGGCGCTGGCCGGCATGGTGCAGGCGGCGCGCCAGCCTCCGCGCGCGCGGCATGCCAGCTGATCAGGGTTTTCCCTGAACTCGCGTTTCCGGAGAGCCCTGTGGTCGCGCTGCGGCGGTCACGCGCAGTCCGTAGTGCACATTCAAATACACTTCAACCTTTCGGTGCGCCTGGCGCGCGCGCTGAAAGGCGCGCGTCCGAGCAGGTCTTCCGGTCAGAACCACGAGACCTGTTCCGGGTGCGTGTTGCGTTGCCGTCCCTTCGTGCCGCTCCGCGCGCGTAAGCGAGGCACGCCACGTCCGTCCCGACACTTTCTTCGGCCATCCCTGCGCCGTCCAACAGCTCTTTCACATCGAGCTGTGGGAGCGGCCTTTCCATTACGGGATGCAGAGCATCCTGCTCATCTATCTCTACTGCTGAGGTCACCTGGGAGGGCTCGGCATCGACCAGGGGCTGGCGGGCGGCATCGTCGGCATCTACGGGGGCAGTGTTCATTCGGCCACCATCCTGCGGCTGGGCTGGCTGACCGGGTGCTGAGCCGAGCGCACGCTGTTCTATTCCGGCATCGTGGTGATGCGTTGGGGCACATCGCGCTGCCGCATGCCGCTGCCGGCGTCTGCTGGTGGTGGGTCTGTGTGCATCGCGCCGCAGCGGCGGGGTGAAGTCCTCGGCCAGTGCCAGCGGTGCGTGCTCGGCGAGGACCCGCAGTGGCAAGGCTGCGCTGCGTGATGCAGGCTTTTTCCATCTTCTCACCTGGGCCGTGAACATCGGCGTAGTTTCTTCGCAAGTTGCGTCACCGGGGCGCAAAGCCGCAGAGCTGAGCCATGGCTTCCCACCATGGTTTTGCGCCGCGGCGCCGCGCAAAGGCCTCTGGCCAGTGGCGCGATGCGCGCGGGGCGGCGGGGCCGCCGCCGAGTAAGCGCCGGAGCCCAATCTGGCGTCGCCCGCGCAGCGTCGTGCGCACGCTCAGCGCGCCGTGATCGCGCGCGGTCGGGGCCCTGTTTGCTACGTCATCCATCCGGGCAATCTCTCGTCGGTGGTGCTGGGGCATCAACATCGTGGCGGTGCAGGCTACTGGGCATGCTGTCATATCGGTTTCTCGGCCAGCGAGAAGCGCCACGCCGCCTACGTACCGCTCTTCCTGGCAGCCTGCGTAACCTGGATGCTGTGGTTCCAGGTGTCGCACGTCGGTGGTGGTGTACTTTGACGAGACGGCGGCAGCGCCGCATCGGGGACTGAGGCACCGGTGTCCTGGTTCGGCTTCGGCCTTCAGAGCATGTGGGTGATCATCCCGGCGGGCACGAGATGGCTCACGCTGCTGTGGACGAAGCTGGGCGACAGCAGCCCCGCACGCCGATGAAGCCCGTGCGCTCGCCTCGTCGTGCCGCGGCTACTGCGTTTCGGTGCCTTACATCAAGGCGCGAGCTGATGTCGATGCTGGTGTTCGTGGGCGTGCTCTTCCTGAGAACATGGCAGGCCGAGCTGCTCATCGCCCACCGCCAACTCGCTGGCCACCAAGATCGCACCGCCCTCGTCTCGCAGACGCAGATGGTGGCGGTGGAACTTCCCAGCACGCTCAAGTCGCGGCTTCACCGCTGCGTGCTGCGACGCCCACTACAGCAAGGAAGCCGCCGCAGACTTCATGCGTCGAGCCGACGGATCACGCTCTGAGGTGTGCGGTCAGCGCTGCTGGTGCTGAAATGCCGACGTCAACCCAGCGATGCAGACTGGATTGAGGGGGCGATGATCCGCGCCCGGGCAGGCCGTCTGAAGGGCACGGTCTCGCTTTCGGTTCCCATCTGGCCGGCTCACTTTGTAGCCTGCTGCAGGCTTCTCCGCCTGTCTCTTCGGTTTCTTCGGTCATCCAGGATCCTATCGTCGTCGAACGCTGTCCTTCTTCTCCTCCGCCACCGCGTTTCAACGCCTGCCGCATTGCCGCCAGGCCATGGCGAAACAGGTGCTGAATCGATGCCTCGATCATTCTGTCGGCCGATCCGCACCTCGTCTGAATACCCGCCTCGAGTGACCGGCAGGGCGGCGCTGGGTGTCGGCTTCAGCGGCCCGGTGTACGCGAGTGGTCAGCCGGCACGGCAGACCCCGGCGCATAGCCGCTACTGGGAGCAGGCCACGGCGCAGCTGGCAGGCACCGCATCCAGCCGCAGAAGCTGGGCTGAGACGCACGCACGTGGAAGTTTTGCCGAGGCAGGTACTAGCGGGCGCCGGTGGGGCGCGCGCCTGACATGCCGTCGCGTGCAAGCTGCCGCCAGCCGGATGCAGGCCTGCGCTACGGCGTCATCCAGCTGCGGGCCGACACGGACCTGCGGCCGGCATCTGGACGGGAGCGTCGCGCTGCCGGCAGAGCCGGTAGGTGCGCACTCGCCGAATTCGTGCCGCCACCGCCGCCGATAGCTGGCCCGCGTGCGTGCGCCGCCATGCGTGAAAAGAGGCGCGCTCCATCACCCGATCCGAGCCGCTGGACGACATCGCCTGGCTCACCAACCCGCGCGGCAAACGATGTCTCCGCTAACCCGAAGTCTTCTCCTGGCGCACCGGCTTCATCGGGCGTCCAGCGCCACGCTGTACGTGACGCACTCGCGCCTGACGGCACCCGCGCGTAGAGAGCCAGCTGCGCCGGCAGTACTTCGAGAGCTCACGAGAAGTGGCGGGGACGACATCGCCCGGAGCCGTCCGACAGCCCGTTGCGGAACCAGCCATGGCCGCCAGCACGCTGCCAGACCGTCTCGGGCGGGCACGGTGCCGGTCAATCGAGTCGGTCAACCCCAGCACGCCTGTCCGGTCCAGTCAGCCGGCCGATGTGGGCACACCCGTGAGGCGATGATCGAGGACGGCGGTGGTACGCCTGCCGCTTTTGCTGATTTCGAGGCCCGTCTCGCCTGGGGCGAAGCGCTCACCGAGCTGGACATCGACCGATGCTGCTGGAATTCTGCAGCGCGGCCGAATTTTCGTTTCGCCCAGCTTTTCGGCACCATCGCCGGCTTTCAACGCCAACGCCGCGCTGCTCACCATTATTCGGCCACGCCCGAGGCGTACAGCGAGAACCCGCGGCGACGGCCTCCTCGCTGATCGATTCCGGCGCTCAGGTACTCGGGAACGGCACCACTGATCATCACCATGCGGACGGTGGGCACATGCCGTGCCGCGCACAAGCGCGACAACACGCTGAGCTGAAGGCACACATCGCGCCGCCGAGACGATCTTTTCCCGGAAGGCAGTGCACGGTCCGTCTCCTGATGCCATCTTGGCCGCAAGCCCATGTGGCAGCAGCAGTGTGACTACGGCCACGGCACCGGCCATGGCGTGGCACGGCATGAAACGTGCATGAAGGCCCGCAGGATTTCCGGCATGCACCCGAGAGCCGCCGTTGCAGGCGCGCCCTGAAAGGTGGGCATGCTGATCGCGTCCATCGAGCCCGCATCTACCGGCCCGCGCGCGCGCATCCGCATCGAGACCTGCGGTGAACCAGCCGCAGGCGAACCCGCAGGAAACGGAGTTCGGCGATTCGCTGCTTCGAGCCGCTCACGCTCTGCCCCATCGACACGCGGCTGATGGACACGGCGCCGATGACCCCCACGGAGACCCAGCAGAACGCCCACCACGCGCTGGTAGCGCGATAGCTGCACCCCGCCTGCGGGCGCCAGCGCGTGGCTGGAGGCGCGGACGCAGCCGCTGGCCAAAGGCGACGTCGGCTCAGCACTGCGCGGGCCGGCATCCAGCGGCTGCGGCGCGCGCGCATGCGTCTCAGTGCGACGCAGTGCGTCAGGACTCTGCAGACGCATCCATGAGGGGCTCAAGTGCTTTCTGCCGCCCAAGCTCCCAGAATCCTGGAAGGACTGGTCTGCGCTTGCCCGGTTGGCGGTCGTCCCGCCAGCGGCGTGCGCGCCTCCGCCCTCGCCCGCTTCCATCTGCAGGCGGCTAGATGACCGACACCGACCCGACGCCTCCACCCACTCGCAACGAGATCCCTTCCGTGAGTGTCCTCTTTCAGCCTGATCGATGCCGCCTCGCTTTCGTGCCCACTGTTGGATGTGCGGCTCACTCGCCGGCGAGCGGCTCGCTGATCCGTCGCAACGGCATCGGAGCCCCAGCTCCGTGCTCAACGTCGGCTGCCGGCCGCACTCCAGCCTGATGTATCGACGCGGTGGTGCGCGACGGCCTGCGCATCGTGCTGGTGGAGCAGGAGCCGGTGCCGCCGCCGGCCGGCACGCTCGAGAGCCTCGCTGGCGCGGCGCAGCACGGCGCCGGGCTGGTGGACGAGCGGGATGAACGGCGTTATACTGGGCGCTGCAGGCGGTTGCGGCCGAGCTGGACCGCTTCGGCGTCGACGGGAGGTCGATCTCGAAGGGCTTTCGGGCGCGCAGAACAAGGGCGAAAGCTGGCGCTGGCCTTTTGCGCTGGAGCCCGACCCGCTGCTCGACGAGCCCAACGTCTCATCTGGCTATCGAGGCCATCGAGGCGCTGGAGGCCATCGTCAATCGCAGGGCCGGCGGGCCATCATCATCACGCACGACCGGCGGTTCCTCGACCAGGTGGTGCCACCCGCATCATCGAGCTGGACTCGCGGCTGCAGTGCGCAGCTCCGGCAACCCTGCCACCCACGAGGCAGGTGGCGAGCAGCTGGACGCCCAGGCAGGCCAACCGCAAAGTCTGACAAGTTCTGGGCGCATGGTAAGAGGCCTGGATCCGCGGGCGACTCGGAGGCGCGCCGCACCCTGTGCAACGAAGGTCGCGTGCGGCGCTGGAGGCAGCTGCGAGGCGCGGGCCGCCCGGCGCGAGCGCGCTCGGCAGATCCCGCCTGGAGGTGGCTGCGGGCGCGCGCGCGCGAGCTGGTCTGCAAGAGACCCGCCAGGGCCGGCATCAGCCCGTGCGCGCTGCCTGCGCGCGACCCGACCTGCACCATCGCGCGCGGTGACCGCACCGGTCGGATCGGGCCCAACGGGCATCGGCAAGTCCACGCTGCCTGCTCATATCTGGGCGAGACCCGCCCGACACCGGCTCGGTGCGGCTGGGCTCCAACCGCAGATGGCCCATTTCGATACTAGCTGCGTGGTGCAGTTTGACCCCGAGCAGAGCGTGGCCAACACGGCCAGCCCGGCTCGGAATACGTCGAGAGATCAATGCGCGCAAGACCGCCAGAGCTATACTGCAGGATTTCCTCTTCGTCCAACCGCGCGCTAATCCTGCCGGTGCGCACCTGTCGGGCGGCGACCAACCGCCTGCTGCCGGCGCGCCTGTTTGCCACCGTCCGGGCCAACCTCAAGTCGGTGCGCGACGAGCACCCACGACCTGGACCTGGAATCCACCGACCTGCTGAGAGCAGTTGCGCGTCCTACCCGCACTGTTGCTGGTCAGCCAGCGACCGGCGCTTCCTCGCAGGCAACGTGGCTCGCCGTCGGTGCTGCGGCCCAGGGTTATGGCCACTGGCTGGAGCTCAGTGGCGCGCGTTCAGCTCGCCAGGCGTGGCGTCAGACCCAGCTGAATCAGGCGTCGTCGGGCTTGCGGCGTCGGCGGTCATCGTCGTCATCTAGCGGGCGGGCCACGTCGAGGCAGTGATGACGGCCAACCGCGCAGCAAGCGCCTCCGGCGCAGGCGGCGGATGCGCGGCTGATGCACTCATCCGCCTCGGCGGTAGCCTCCGCCTCCTGAGGCGTGGCCAGGCCCTCGGGTGGGCGCCCCCACCCTCAGCAACCAGCAGAGGTGACCTGGCCAACCTCGCCCTGGGTGAGACTCGAGACGCTGGGAGGCCGAGACGCGCCGATCAGCCCGCAGGTTGAACGAGCCCGACTTCTTCGGCAGTGCCGCCTGAGCAGTAGATCTGGCGGACTTCAGACTGGCCGACAACGAGGAAACAGAAGGTCCTGGAGAGTGATGACTCCGCTGGGAGGAGCGTCGAGGAAGGAAGCGCAGGCTGCAACGCGCAGCCGGGGCCGGTAAGGTTCAAAGAGTAGCGCCAGGCGCAGCCTGCGCGCTCATTCGTGAGCGCGCTCGGCCGGGCGCTGCAAGTGCGGCGCCACCGGCGTCGCGCGAAGCGCGTCCAGAGCCGGGCACGCGCCAGAAGAACGGGGTGAGGTTGGTGGCGCCGTCGCAGGCTCGGCACGCCGGAACAGCGACCGCCCGGTCGCACGCCGCCAGGGATCTCCACCAGCTCACTGAGATCTCTTTGAGCGCGCGCGCGCGTTGACCGCGTATTCAGCTTGTGGATCACCACCAGGAAGACCAGCGAGCCGACGGCCACCTTACGCACCGCGAACGAGATCAGTGACAGCGACCAAAGACGCGTCAGGTCGCCCAGCACCGCAGCGCGCCCGTCGCAGCGTGAACTACGCACAGCAGCACCGCGGAAGGGCCAGCTGATCGGAAGAGCGGCAGCACCGAACGAGGCAGAGTGCCATATCGGTGGTGTTGAAGAGCGCGCGAGCGCGCATCTGCGATGGCCACCCGTTCCAGCACCACCAGCAGCGCGACGAACAGCGAGTCCGATCGCAGCCGCAGTGTGGCTGCCAGGTGAGGATACGCCAGCGCACCAGAATGGCGAACAGCGACTGCACGATGGTGCATCGCCGCCGCCCACGCCGCTCGCGAGCGCGCCACTGCTGCGTCGATGACGTTGAAAGATGGTGCACCAGCGCCCGCCCTCGGGATCACCTGCAGCCGCTGCAGCGCCTGGCGCAGCACCTCCAGCGAACTCTGCTCGATGCGCACCACGAAGAGTGCATGGTCATTTACAGCCAGCTGGATGGTCCAGCACGTCAGTAGACAGCACGACATCAGCACCGAGACGACGGCGCCGGCTGATGACGGCGTCAGCGCTTGGGTGGCAGCCGCGAGCCAGCGCCGGAGCCGGTGCGCCTGCACGACGGCAATATGGTCACGGCAGCCTCCAGGCAGCACACCAGCAGGGCCAGTGCAGCACCGCCCACCAGCCTCGTCATGATGACGAAGGCAGACGCAGGCTGCAGCCCGCGGGCATGAGGGTGGGGAGCATCTCGTATCGGACCGGGCGGACGGTCCCGGGTTCGACGAACATACCGGCACTGCCTGCTCGACCGCTGTGCAGAAAAGCAGAGACAGGCAGCTGGCCGTGGCTGCACGCCCGCGATCCTCTGGACAGGATCGCGGTGACCCTGCCGATCAGGGATCTTATGGTCGACCACCGTTCAGCGAGGCGCCCAGCAGTGCGATGCCCGAGCTCGCCATCACCGAGGCCAGCTAGCGATCTCGGTGGCCTGCGTCTTGTTGTTAAGTACGACTACTCGACGATGAGTGCAGCACCGCGCGCTGGCCGACTCACCACGGCGCGTCCCGACGCTTCCAACAGGACGGCAAATGATCAGATCAGGAGTGGCCCGCCAGAACTGCACCCGCAGGTCCATGAAGTCAAAACAAAGAAGTTCGGTGTTCCCGCGGGTTCAAAGCGTGACGACGGCAGCACGGCCAGGTTGGGGCAGTGTGGAACCCATCACCTTCTCCAGTCCGGTGACGCGACGCGGCTACCGAGACGCCCGACAGGCCCCATCTGCTGCGCAGGCCGAAGTTCAGGTGCTGGGTGGGATGGCGCAGGTCGCCGCTCGATGACCAGGGTGCGCTGGCCGATCTGGCGAGAAGGCTACGCCCAGGCTGGCGCAGCAGACGAAGCTTGCGCTGCGCCGCGCACCACGCGTGATGGCCAGCGCGGCGGTCGGGCGAGCCGTCGAACCAGCGCGTCATCAGCCGCTGCGCAGGCCGCGCAAAAGTCCGGAAGAACGGCGAGTGGTGGGAAGCTGATCGCACCGCGACCTTTGTCGGCAGCGCCAGGGCCGAGGCCGCCCGCGACGACGAAATAGCCGACCACGGCTGCGCGCCTTTCCACGTCGGCGTGCGGACCAGACGTACGCGCATGGCGGTCTCGCTGAAGCGCAGGTTGCGAGTGACATTGCCTGTCGCCGGAGCACCAGTGTCGACCAGTCCTTGCGCAGCTTTTGCCGTTGGCGAACGGCGAGCATGCATCAGGGTCTCGCGGTTGGCCTGATTGAAGTCGGGCAGCCGGGCGCCGTCAACCGACCGAGGGCGACAGCCGCCTCGGCGGCCACCGGAGAAGCCCTGAGGGCTTCGCCGGCGCTTTGGTCGATCGAGTCACCGCGCCGCGCCATGACTCGCGAATCGGTGAAACAGGTAGCGCGGGCCGCGGCCGGCAGGCAGCAGGGCGTGATGACGGGCCTGCGGCTCGCCAACTCCGCGGAATGTGCCGCGGCACGGCAGGGCACGGTTCAACATGCATTGTCCCTGGATTTCGGCGGCGGCGCGCAGCCCGGTGCGGCCTTTGACAGGGAAATTGCCCGGGCCACCGATCGCCCGCGCCGCGATCAACGCCCAGATGATCGGCGCCAGCAGCGGCGAGCGTCCATCGTGCACAGCGCGCAGGGCAGCTGCTGGGCGAGGAGCACTGCAGTATCAGCGACCGCCGCAGGAGGCGTCAGTGTGGCGCAGGCAGCAGCTCTGCGGCATGGACGCGCCACAGTATGTCGGCAAACGGTGCATACTTTACATGCGCATGTACGCCGGCTACGAACCCGCATCGCGGACCGGAATTTACAATCACTGGGGCGAGATCCTTGCGACATCACCACCCTGCACCGCTTTCAGGCCGTCCGTCACCGTCGCACCGCGGGCTGTTCCAGCAGCAGCGCACGGGCTTTACGAAACTACACGGCGCGTATTCGCGCCGAATGGTCCGCTCGAAGCGCATATTCGGCCCGTCACAGTCGGATACCGGGATATCACCTGGGTGTCGAGGAAGTCGATGCCCGCCGTCCGGCGCCGCGCGAGCATTCGCAGCAGCGGTCGGCTCACCCGCAAGCAGCCCGTGGGCGGCACCATCGAATTCGCATGCGACCCGCGGTCTCGTGCGCGCCGGACGATGCAGTTTTCTCACCGCCTTCGGAACCGTCGCTCCATTACAATCGGCACTTCCAGCCAACCCAGGTAGTCCCATGGCGTTTCTGGACTTGCTGCACCGCATCGCGATCGGCTGGTCGCGTCGCGATCGTGCCACCACGCCCATGGCCATCACCGGCAGCCTGCTGATGAGTACAAGCGCGGCGCGCCGCCACCACGGCCCACGTCGATGCCAACACGGTCGACCAGGTGTCCGGCATGGCGGGCGCCCACCCGTGAGACCATCCGGCAACATGTGCCGGGCCAGCCAGACCGAGGCGATCCAGAGCAGCCAGGTGGTCGCCAACCGGGTCATCATGGAATCTCGAGCCGTGCCCAGGACGAGGACGTCCAGGCGACTGGCAGAAGCGCCACCAAGGGCCGGGGGCAGCATCGACATGCTGGCTGGGCAACAAGCCAGCTGAAGTCCATCGTTGTCACTCCCGTCCACCGGACGGCAGTACCAATCATCGCCGATCGGTGCCGAATGGTCGGCGCCGAGCGCTGCCGAGATCGCCAACGGCTTTCGCCAACGCCTGCAAGGCAGCCGCCGCCCGAACCGCGCGACCCACGCCGGCCCAGGAATACGCCGAGCGCTCGCCTCGCAGCATGGCGAGCATGCGCGCAGGTCGAGGCCGTCCAGAAACAAGCCGACCAGCATCAGCGTGAAAGCGGCATCATCACCCGTATCGCGACGAGCGATCGACGTCGAACCAGCGCCTCGCAGGAACCGGGTCCTCGCAGCTGGTGGCAGGTCCAGTCCGCCCCTGTCCGAGCCGCTCGCCGCAGCGCCGTGGTGGGCCGTGGCGGTGACATGGCCATCCCTGAAGCGAGGCCAACGAGCTCGATCCAGGCGCTTGACCACCGACCCGGGCTGCGCCGAGGCCAGCTGGGTCAGGTGTCGCAGCGACGGGCGCAACCACCCCATCCGCCTGCAGGCGCAGGCGAGGTGCAGGAGCTGCGCACCCGCCTCAACACCGAGATCAGCCGCGTCAAGAACAGCATCCGCACCGCCAACTGGTGTCAATCCCGCAGGCGCGAGCGCGAGCTCGGCCGCCGTGGATGCCCAGAAGGCCAAGGTGCCGTCGCCGCGCGGCAAGCGTGACCAGATCGCCATCCTGCAGCAGGATTCACCAGCGCCCAGAAGGCCTATGACCTGGTCGAGCGTCGTCTGACCGAGACCCAGGGCGTGGCCATGAGCGCCGGTCTGTCCAACATGCATCATCACCCCGGCCGTCGCGCCGTTGCCGCCCAGCCGGCCCAACCTCATCCTCAACGCGGCGGTGGGTCTGTCTCGGGCCTGTTCCCGCCTGATGGCTGCCTTCACCCTGGAAGCTGCCCAGTCGCTGCGCAGCGCCGACGATCTGCTGCAGGCTTCGGCATCCTGGTCCTGGCCGTGCTGCCGCCGTCGCAGTCCACCCGTGCCCAGCGCCTCATCGGCGGTACGGGCCGACGGTCACGCCGCCCAACCTGCGTCTCGGCAACTAAGCCCTAAGCACCGCATGGCTGTCTCCTCCATCCTGAATCGCCCGCCGCACCGGCAGGCAACCACCCTGGACCCCGCTGCTCATCGGCGGGCTGTTCTGGGCGTGGGGCGCTGGTCGGGCTGCGTGTCGCCACCGGCAACCTGATCCTCTATCGCCCGCGCTGGGCGGCATCGGCGTGTTGCTGCTCAACGCGCTGCCGATCGCCGTCTGGCTGATCCTCATCGGCGTTCCTGATCAACGGCCCGGTCGGGTACTTCGCCCGGCATGGCCAAGATTCTGCTCTTTCTCGCTGCTGGGCATCTTGGCGGCCGGGCGGCCATGTTTCACTACGGTGGCAGCAAGTGCATTTAGTCGGCCCATGCGCCGTTCATCTGCACACGAGCTCGCCGTCATCGTGCTGGCGGTGGCCTGGTCTGATGTCCGATGGCCCCATCACCGAGGTGGCGGCCGGTGCCAAGCGCCACTTCCAGTTCTGGGCGTGATGTTCCTGATGGCGGTGGTGCGTCCAGCGAGAAAGCAGGTCCGCAACTGGCTGCTCTTCATCCCGGGCGTGGGCCTGATGTAGCGCGCCGTTCACGTCAACCAGCGCGTGGTGCTGGTGCCGGGCGTGATGGGCTGCGACAAGCCTGGCTTTCGTGCCCTCGACATCATCGTCGGTACCTTCGAGGCCTGATGACTGGCGGTGGCGCCAGCCCATCAGCGGCTATGCTGCAGGTGATGGCGCGTTCGCCGTCTTCATGCCCGCGCGAGAAGTCGCTCAACGGCTTCGGACGCTGCTGCTGACGGTGGCCCTGCTGGTGCTGCCAGCCTGGGTGAAACCAAGGTCGTGCTGATCATGATGCCGGTGGTGCTGTTTGCCGCCCTACTCGACCTGCGTGCAAGCCGGGCCGCTGGCGTTCCTGGGCATCGGTGGCCACGCCGCGCCATCCGCCGCCTACTTTGTGTGTAGACCTCGCGACATTGCCAACATGTCGTTCGACGAGAACCTGCTGACACCATCGAGTACAACTTCGGTAACCGTGGCTACGCACGCCACCGTCGAACTGTCTCACGGCGTGCCCTACTGGTCTGAGTCGCAGTCCTGCACGACCCGATCGAGACGCTGTTCGGCACGGGTGTCTTCCTACGGTGTCGACGGTCTGCGCCGGACCCGTCACATGTTCCTGGCACACCCGGGCATGTACACGACCTGCTCACGACGTCCACCGCGCCGTGACTTCGGCATCGTCGGCTTCATCCTGTACTTCATGATCATCTTCGGCGCCATGCGCGGTGGCTGGCGTTTCGCGGAAGCCACCACGGCCTCGGGATCGCCTGCTGTGCCGGATGCTGATGGCCGTCTGGCGTCACGCTGCTGATGGCGGTGTACCGAACAGCGCCGTGGTGCTGGCCGTGCCTTCATCGCTCGCTCAGATGCTGACGCTGGTCGGCATGGCGCTATCGGCATGCCTGATGTCGCCCACCCGCGCCGATTCGCGTCAAGCGCCGCAAGCCGTCGCGCTCGCCCGACTTCCGCAAGCCAGGTCATCTTCCCGACCGAAGGTGTGCTGGCACGCGTGAACTGGCCTGGCAGCAGCAGCGCCTCGCTGGCGAGCAAGTGCCGGCGGGGCGGGTGAACAGCCTGCTCAGGAGGTACGCCACCTGGGGTTACTCGCTGCCCGCATGCAGTCAGCAAGGTCAGGTGCGCATGCGGATTCATGTCTGCCGGCACGGTCACAGGCCACGCCGGCCTTTTTGCAGCCGGGGCGCCCATCGGCGGTGCGCGGCCCCTGCGCAGACCGGCGCCGGATCCAGTCTCATGCAGCCCATGGTCAGCAGGCCAAACCCGCTTGCTGCCGGCACGGGCATCCGCGCACAGGCCCAGGCTTCCCGTCCGCAAGCTGGCTCGGTAAACTGGGCAGCTGTTCGCGCCCGCTCAGGGCGCGCCATCGGCGCGGCAGGGTAGCGCCGGTCAGTCGGCGGCATACCCTGGGCTGGGTACATCGAGTCAGCTCGCGCCGTCAGACAGGGCCGGCCAGGCTAAGCTGCTCAGCAGCCCATGAGCCCGCAGCTGCCCGCGCTGCGTGCAGCGCCCCGGGCAGCGCCGAGATGACGGCGGCTCAGGCCATGCGCCACTCGGCTACGGCCGGGCTACGACGGCCCGCTCGGCCTTCCCGAAAGCACAGGGTGCCCAGCTCAGGCTGAAGCTGCGCTCCGTCAGCCGGCGTCGGCGCCGGTCGCCCAGGGGCCTGTCGGTCAGCGCCCGTCAGCAGGCACCGGTGGGCAGGGGCATGCCGGCAACGGCGGCTTGTCGCTGGCCGCACCCCGTGTGCAGCCCCGCAGTAGGGCATGGGCGGCTGCACCGCGGCGCACGGAATCGGCCAGCCTGGCCAGCAGATTCTCGCTTCGTCGGCTGTCTCCGCGCCGCAACCGCGCTGCGCAGCGCGCTCAAGTCGCAGATGGCCCAGCCTCCGCAGCAGTGGCAGGCTGCGCAGCTCAGCTACGTGCGGCGTCACGCAGCCTCAGGCCCGCACCGCAGGTCGGTGTCGCGCTGTCGCAGCCTCGCTTCGCCGCAGGCGCCGGCCGCACCGCAGATCCCATGATGACGGCAGCCGCAGCAGCCGTATTCGTCGCCGGCAGCCTTCGCACGCAGCGCCGGATGCAGGCATGCCGTCGCAGCCTCGCTTTCGAAGGTGCGCAGCATCATCGCCGCGCTCGCCACACCGGGCACTTCGGCCTCGGCCGCAGCATCTGGATCTGGCCAACCCTCGGCCCGGGAGCGCCTGAGCAGCGGACCACGCCGCGCCGTTGGGCAGAAACAGTACCCGCCGGCCCAGCCTCAAGCGCCAGTGGCATGCCCGGTGAGCTCGACCATCGACGACGTGGCCGGTCCGCGCACGTTGCCGATGCTTGCCGACGATGACGAGCCCGACAACGGCAAGGACCTGTCGTCGCGGCGCCCCGGCTGGCCTCATACGCGACCCAGCCGTCGTCGCGCGATCGCGACATCCGGCAGCTGGAACCAAACAGAGCCCCGGTTCCCGGCCTCTCGCCCGGTCACAACCGGACCACTGAACAGGGGAGACTGCCGCCGGCCTCGTTACGCCACACGCACACAACGATGACGCGTCAGAGTCCCGCGCGCTTTACCGCCCTTGCCGCGTCAGGCGGCTTTTGTCGCATCACTCCAGCGGCGTTGCTGACCAGGTCCGGTCGAGATCGAGCCACCCGGTTCCGGCATCTGCTGGCGTCGATGGCTCGAGAAGGAAGGCTCGCCGCCATTCGCTGCGACATACTTTGGCGCGGGAGACACCGGACACCCGGGAAGAAGGTCGGTGCCGTGGCGGCCACGCGACGCGTCGCCCCGGGGTAGAAATCGGCGCCACGATTGATCGGGGAACTTCGCACGGGAGCGGTCGTCCGACGGGCCGGGTCGTCCACCACGTGCGGGCCTGGAACCGAGTCACCAGCTGCCGAATCCTGTGCATCGAAGCTGACTCGAAGGCCTGCAGTCAGGAAATTCACGTCGGTTGCGCGCTGTTGGGCTTGAGCGAGCGGGAGCGCTGGCACGGTAGCGGATGCCGGGCAACGCCTGGTCACGTCACGCAGCGATTTCGCGTCCCCGCCCGAGATGGGCGTCTGACATTGATGACTTCCAGCGGTCGCGTGACTGCTGCGTCATGTACAGCTTGATGTTGCGCATCTGCACCCGCGTTGGTGGCACCGCTGCCCATACCGTCGGAAACACGCAGCCAGGGAATGACGGCGTTCCACCCGTGGCGCGCTGCTCTTGGCGGTGCGTCGCCGGGTTTCCAGCAGCTCGGGGTGCTGCGCCACGGGGAAGCGTCGCCTATGACGTCATGCAGCCGCGACCTCGAGGCCCAGCCGCTGCTCTCGCCCACCGGCCAGTTCGCCCGCCGTTGTACAGCGCGCTTCATGTCGTTGATGGATTTCCGCACCGAGTCACACGGTGCCGCCGCGGTTCTGCTGGGCGACGGGGCAGGAGCCGACACAGGTGCGCTGGACGCGCTGCGCTGGCCGAGGCACCATTTCACGGCCGCCGTGAAGTTCACGATGTCGCCGGAGCGGGCCCAGGACTTCCTCGGTGTAGAGAGACTGATCGACCGTCGACGTGCCAGCCGAGGTCGGACGACTCCGGACCCCAGCCCTAGCTCGCCGCTGTTCACCTTCCAGATGGCGTTGGTCACGTAGCTGCTGGTGTAGGGAACCGTCGCACCAGGCGCTGGCCAACCCACCGCGTTGGTCAGCCGATCGATGGTGAGGGTAACGTGCTGGCCGTCGGATGAAGCAGGGCTTTCTGGCAGCCTGCGTCGGCTCGCTGAAGTTGTCGGGGCGCCGGCCGAGGCCACCACGCATCGGCAGGGGCCGTGAATTCTTTTGACGGCGCTGTCGCCGCCCTCGAACTTTCGTGTAGACGACCGACTGCCGGATGTCCTCGCGCTCGCAATCTCCGACCAGCCCTCGTCCTCGCGCTGGTTCACGCGCCAGATGGCGTTCGCGACGTAGCCGTTCGACAGCGTCAGTTTGCGTTCCAGTGTCTCGGACCTCACCACGGCACGCGCGCCGGTGGTCAGCGAGGGTTGCGTGGTGACTCTACGTGCTGCTGGCGGCCACCACGGTCACCGGCGTGCGTGGAAGGCGGTGGCGCCTGCCGCTGGAGGCCATGCACCACTTCCGAATAACAGCTTCACCTTCGCCGGCAACGGCGCAGACACGGTGGAGTAGCTCTCATCTGGGTGGCGCTGCTGATCGGCTGGCCGTCACGCAGCTACCGCGCGAGTGAAGCGGTCTGGCCGTTGCGATAGCTGCCGCGATCACTGGCAGCCCAGGCAGCTCGCCAGCCTTCACCTGGGCATGCACGAGATGCGCGGCAGCCAACACCGAGCGGGCGAGGCGGCATCGACCACCGTCACTTCCGGGCTGATCAGAAGGCCCTGACCTGCCGCAAGTGCGGTTGCGCACGCGTTCGCCGTAGATCACCCGGCCGACGATCCGCTTCCACCGGTGCAGCCGGCGCAGCTGTCGTTACGATCCCGCGACGCCGTTGCGGCAGGCGGGAAGCTTCGAAGCGCCACGCCGCCTCTGAGAGGTGTACCTCGATGGCGACGGCACGCCCACCACTTGCAGCGGCTGCCGCTTTGCCGGCGCGAAAGCGCGGTGCCACCGCTCATCGTGCCGGCTGCCGTGAAGCCGGAGCCGGTTGCTCGCGCAGCCGGGCAGCGCGGAGCCGTCACCACGGGCTTGGCGGGCCTCGCGCCGGCAGCACCACCGTCACCGGCACTGCAGACGGTGACTCACTTCACGGTGCGCGGGCGGCTGCGCACGCCGCCGCTGGCTCACCAGGCACCTCGGCCGATGTCAGCGGCCACTGGCGGCAGGCGGCCGCTGGCCGTTCCCCGACCCCGCCCGCCGTTGCTGCAGACGGAAGCTCGAAGGCTCCGCCGCCATCATATTCGCCCGTCACGCGGGTCACGGGCCGCCCACCCGGATCGTGCGACGCACCGGGCTGAAGGCCAGTAGGGCCTTTGCGACGACGGGCGCCGTGAGCTGACCATCGTCACCGGGGCGCTCTCGGCCCAGATTTCTTCGCGGCGTTGGACGACACGCCTCGCGGTAGAGATCAGCTGGTTGCCGATATCGGCAGCCGTCGGGGTGTAGGCAGCCTGCTGGCATTGGCCAGACCTCCCTTGCCGCCGTACGGAGGCCATGCCTTCCACGGCTCACTGTTGCGATACTGACCCATCACGCGGGTGACGGGCTTGCCGACGCGGATCGTCCGCCGGGCCGGGCCGAAGGACGCCCCAGGATGGCAGGCTGGGTGGCCCGTCGACGGCCTTGGCCACCTTGTCGGCGTGAAAACTGAGGAACGGCCTTCGGCCGGCTGACCACGCCAGCAGCCGCTTCATTGGCTGCGTCGAAGAATGCGCCTCGCCAGGCTTTCTTCCTGCTGGCTGCTCGATGTCGGACGCTGCCTGCTGGCCCTCGCCGCCGCTGCCACCACGCAGGCAGCCAGCAGGCCAGCGCTCAGGAACAGCGCGGCCAGCGTCCGCGGCTGGGAGGAGAGCATGCCGTTCAAGAGAGGTAAGTCTTCGGCGGGCGGGATCTGGAATTGCTTTTTCATGGTCTGACGTTCATCGTGTGGTTGGTGAACCCGGCAGGTACCTGGGCAACTGCCGTCGTTGTGCGTTTGCATGTGTGCGTCATGCGGGACGTACTCTACGAACGACAGTTTTGCTGTTAAACAACACGGGATGGACGGTTGCCGCCATATGGACGGGCAGGCGAATGAAAAGAAAAGCCACCCTTTGGCGGCCTTTTTTCAATGACTTTGTGGGAAACGCCCGCTGGCAGCCGTGACCGGTTTCTTGGGAGAGCAATTCCGCCGGCTGAGACGCCCCGGTGGGCCGTATCGTGGCCATCCGCGAATCCATGACGGGTGGAGGGCTTGCACGTCAGCAGCGAGGTCGTCGCATGGCTGTAACGGCCGCGCGCAGCATGCTCTGCGTCATCCATGGCCGCTTCCGCGCAGGAGGTACAAACCCCGTTTTGGGCAAGTGAAAAATGGCGCGGCGGCACCTATCGCCCACAATTGAGGTTGTTCGTGTCCCGGAGCCATCCGGTGCGGGACACTGCCGGAAAGCCTCTCGTGCATTTCTTCACGGGCGAGGGCATCGCTGCGTGGCAGCATCCGGCCTCGACACGGGGCGTGCGCCCATCGTGTCCATGCCCTGTCGTCATCCGGGCTCGTCGCCGGCCGGTCCGCCCGGACCGCCGACCTCTCGAACCCCTCGCCCTCGGGTCATCAGTCATGCCAAACCTGATGTCAAAGTCTGTGCAGGCTTCCCCTGGCCCTGATGCTCGGCTGGCCCTGTCGGCTGCGTCCACCGTGGCAGCCCAGCGGCGACTGCAAGCCGGTGGCGGTCAACAGCGGGCGCAGACGGTCTGTCGCTCATGGTTTCGATAAGCACGTCAAGAGCATGGGGCCCGAGTATTTCGGCTTCAACCTGAAAACAGCGAGTTCCAGCGCTCGCTCTGGGGATGCCGAGCGGCAGCAGGTTCGCCCCGAGGTCACGCGCTTCCCGAAGCAGCACTTCCCCGGGGCGGTCTATCGCCATCCGGTGGCACCACCGCCAACTACCTACCGCTGCAAGACCTCAGTGCAGCATCGCCACGCGCAAGTCGGTCCGCATCAATGACTGGATCGAGCTGCCGCGCATCGAGTTCAGGGTCGATGAGTACCTCGATTTCGTGGGCGAGATCAATGGCCAGGTCTGGTACGTGCTCAACCTGAAAGGTGACATCGACAGGCTGGCCGACATCGACAAGCTCCGGCGAGGCTGCTGACCTGGTTCGGCACATTGGCGAGCGCAAGGTGCCAGTCGTGCGCTGGGAACTGGGCAACAGAGCTGGACCGCTTCGAGAGTAGGACCTCCGACCTGTACGTGAACCGCGCCCAGACCGTCATGGAGGCCGTGCGCAGGTCGATCCCAAGGCGCGCTTCGTGGCCATGATGGCCGACTTTGACGCCCAGTCCGACCGGGCATCAACGCCTCGCAGTACAACACGGCGCTGGCCAGGGGCTGAAGGACAGTGCATCACCGAATTTGCCCAGCACCTTTACTATGAGACGGCGAGCCCGATGGTCCGCCGGTCACCAACCGCATCGACCATCTCTGCCAGTCCATTGCCGATGCCGGAGAGGGCGGCGTCCCGGCCAGGATGTCGGCCTACCGGGTCACTGAGCACGCCCGCTGGCCGAAGGGCGAGGGCGAGGCCTGGAACAGGAACCGGCGCCAGTCGGGTGATCTGAGGGGCCAGCATCGGTCTGGCTGACCTGATCATCACCACCACGCAACTGCCGCAGGTCAAAGTGCCGACTCTGCATGCCCTGCACGGCAGCACCGGCCCGTGCCATGTTCCATCAGCCCGAGGGCCTCCGCCACCATCCGTCGGTACGCTGCATGCCTATGCGCTGCTGCGCCGAGACGCTGCTGCCCCAGGTGCTGGAAACGAAGACCAGCAGCGCAACCCGTCCAGCTACTGACGGGGCTATTCACGGCGCGGCACGGTCGGCCAGCCAGACCGCAGCGCGCCACAGCGTCTGGGCCGTCAACCGCGACAAGGCGGCTATGAGATCACCCTCAACATGCGCGGCGCTGGCCGGCAAGCGCTAATGATCTACAGCATCAGTGGCGTGCGCAGAATCAGCAACTACGACCGTCAGATCATCGATGGTCCCAAGCGGCAAACCAGCTCTCCTTCGACGCCCAGGGTGGCGCGCTACACCGTCGCGCCCAACTCGTGTTCGGGGCTCAGTGCGCAGGAACGACACGCTGAGCGCTTCGTGATCCTCTCTCCGTCAGAACAGGCAACAGATCCAATGTCGGAACACGCCGATCAACGCTATAGTGCGCGGCTATGCCGCTGCCGGCATGAAACACTTCCTGATGGGCAAGGCGCTGACCTCCGTGGCTGGCGTCGGTGCCCTGCTGCTCTGCCGTCCGGCATCGCCGGTCGAAGAGGTTCGCAGCCTACTCGGAGGCTGCTGGGCTGACCAGGTGCTGTCACCCCTCCCACGTCGGTCGGTACCGCAGATCCTCACCCGTTTCGTGCCCGAGATCTTCCAGCCTGCGCTACGCCTGGGCGCTGCGCCGGCTCATCGAGCTATTCATGGGCCTGCGCCTGCTGCTGATCCTGCTCACGGTCATCGTGCTGATGATCTTCCCGCTGTAGCTGGCGACTGGGTAAGCCTGGAGCGGTGGGCGGTGCCCCGCAGCTCTACATGCTGGTCGTGCTGTTCCGCACCACCTCAACTCCGAGTTCCAGATCCCGGAGCGATGCTGGAGCAGAAGCGGGTCAGACGGCCTTCGCCGCCGTGACCGTCAGCAAGTTCATCGGTGTGGTGGGCCTGATCTGGGCGCAGCAGATGACGCTGACCAACCTGATCCTCGTCGAGATCTTCAAGGGCCATCGGTGCCCTAGCGATGACCTGGCGTTCAAGGCCAGCCGCAATCGCCCCGACACACCGACGTTCCCGCAGCGGCTGAATGGCTGAACAGCAGCATGCGCCGGATGATTGACTTCCGGCATCAAGGGAGCTACACCGGGGCTCATCGTCCTGCCCTATGGCGGCATGGTGAACCGTCTGGTGGCCAGCAACCCAGTTCACCGCCATCCAGGTGGCGCTCTTCGGTTTTGCGCAGTCCATCTTCGACCAGCTGCAGCGCTACCTGCCGGCCCAGCCTTCAACGGCATGATCCGTCCGGTGATGGCAGCGCTATTCGGCCAACGGCTCCTACCAGGAGGCCGAGACCGTCGCCAACGCGGCGCTCACCGTCAACCTGGTTCTGATCGGCCTGGCCGCCACCCCTTTCTTCGCGGCGGGCGGCGGTGACCTGTATCTGTGGCTGTCCAAGGGCAAGTATGGTTCCGATGCCAACCTGCTCATCCTGATGATGTGCCTGGTGATGGCGCTGGAGTCCTGGCGGCATTCGTTGGAGAACCTCTCGCACACGGTCGAGCGCTACGGCTTCCTCGTCTTCAGCAAACCTGTTCTGGGGCTTTCGCTGCTGCTGGGCGTGGCCCTGGCCCGCACCGCATCGTGTTCGCCGGCCGCCGACTGCGTCGGCCTGGTGCTGGCCAACATCATGAGTTTGCCCATCTGGCTGCGGCGCACGGGCTTCCCGCATCAGGTCAACCTGGAGCACATCCTGCCTGACGTTGCCAGCTGCATCGGGCTCATTGCCGCCACCTTGCTCTCATCGTCTTCCCGCAATGGTGGTGGCGCGTCGTGCTGGACCTCGCTGGTTCACCTGGTGGTGCTGGGCCTGGTGCTGCGTCCGCGTCAGGAAGAAGTTCGCATCTTCCAGGCCGTCCTCACAGCGCAAGCGTGGCGGCGGCCAGCCGAGGCACACCTCCGGCCGACGGTGGAGCCGCGCCGACGGTCTGAGTCGGCAGGCATCGACGGGTACCGGGCACCCTCCGACCGGAAGGTGCCCGGTGCGCTCGAAAGGCGCCCCTCAGGGAAACGCCTTCTGCAGCATGACGGATCCCGAGGTGACGACTCCGGGCATGACAACCGGGCATGACCGTGCGATGAAAAGCGCCCAGGCTTCAGCAGCAAGGGCGCTTCGGGATGATGTCCGGACTGGCTTCACAACGACCGAAGGCGATACCTGACGGGGTACCGCTCGGCCTTTGCGGCCTCAGTCAGGCCGCAGGTTTTCCGTAGCTCCGTGCCTCGGGGCGGCCGGCCTGGGCTGGCCGTCTTTCCATACCGGGTTCGGTACTCGGCCACCGTGTAGTGGATGTCGCTGTTGTCGATGTGGTGCGGATGAAGAACGGCACACCGATCAGGAGCCCGAGCTGCGGGCTGCCGTGCCTGCCAGATCTGAGGAAGCTCACGCCGGGCGGCGGATGCTCTGCCCACGATGTAGCCGATGAACAGCAGCAGCCGCACTGAGAGCTCACGAGATGGCCAGCAACAGGGACAGGGCAAACACCGCGGTGGGGCGCTGCGCGAGATGAGCAGCGGCCCGGTAGTGGCGGTTCATCCGGTGACGGCGGAACACCACGCCCGGATAGCACATGCTGCCGTCCAGCAGCATGCGGCCCAGCCGGTGCCACTGGAAGTAGTCCACCGTGTGGTGCGTGGCCACTGACCGTGGCATAACCATAGATGCCATAGCCCGCCTTGCACAGCCGCAGACCCAGTTCCTGGTCCTCGTTGACGCGCATTTTCGGTCATGAAGCCGCCGACCTTCTCGAGAGGCCCTCGCGACGGATGAGCGAGATGCCGCGCCCAGTTCCACCCGATAGCCGTCGGCCGCACTAGCGGTCCGGGCCGTCAGTCAGGAACTGCCGGTCGGTGAATAGAACTTCGGGCAGCTGCCCGGAGGTGACGTTGTGGTGCGGCAGGCCATCGGGACCGAGCGCGACCTTCAGAAATCAGGGCCGATTTCCATGTCACCGTCGATGAAAGAATGCGTCACCCTCGGCCTCAGGCAGTACCCGCGTTACGGGCAATGGCGGCGTTGGTAGCGGCCGGACAGATGGACGATAGTCACGTCGCTTGCCCAGCGTTCGCGGACACGCTCCGGCGTGCCGTCCGTGAGACTGTGAATCGACGAAAACGACCTCGTAGCGATCAGACCGGCAGCCTGGTGGCCACCTGGACACTGGTCAGGCACCTGTCGATCGTTTCGATCTGATTGCAGGAGATGATGATGATGGAAACAGGGTCGTCTCCTGTACGAGTCTGGGGTTCGGGCAGGACACGGCAGCAAAATGTTGCGTTTGCGCAACTCTGCTGCCGATGTCTCTCACTCAAAGCAGTGTCGATGATACTACCGATACCCGAGACAATACGGTAAAACCATGCCTCGATCTGTGTGAGGCCGGTTTTCCCGATGAACGTTGGCATCAGGGCAACGGACGATGCGGTCAGTTAACGCGCTATTTAACTGGCGTTTGCCCGTTGGTGGGCGCTTTTTCGACGGCATGAGCGGCCGGCCTCCCAGCCGCATGGGTCATCCTGTCGCACCTGCCTGAGCATGGCCAGCAGCGCAGCCTGTACTTTCCCCGCTTGCATGAAAGCGGCCCGCACAGGGGCCGCCAGGGACGCAGGGAGCTGTTCGAGCCGAGTTTGCCGTTTTCAGGCGGCTGCCCACGGCACGGGCCGAGGCCACCGTCACCGGTGCGTCGTCTTCCGGCAGGACAACCTGTTCCGGCGTCAGGCCCCATCAGCTCGGTCAGCGCGGCGACGGATGGGCGTGTGGATGTCATCCGAACTTGCGGCCGAAAGACGGCGACTTCTGCGGGAACTCGAAGTCGGCATCGGTCAGCCAGGCCGGGTTTGCCTCGATGAAGGTGACGATGCAGTGGTTCATCGGACCCGGACTTGAAGCCCTTCTTCTTCGCCCTGCATGATGATCGACGGGATCAGGAACTCGTCGGCAATGCGGCAGCTAGGGGAAGTGCGTCTGGATGTCCTTCTGCGCGAAGCGCTCCAGCATCAGGCCACGACCTCGCGGCAGGCGCCGAACCAGGTCGAGCCGTAGAAGGGCGGGAAGTCCTTCGTGAACACATAGCCACCCAGCGTGGGGTTCACCAGCAGGCGCGTGACGAAGCGTGCCAGCCGGGCCACCGGACGGAGCTTGCCGTTGGCATCCAGGTTGCCGCCGGTGCGGCACTGCCGCCGGCCAGAAATCACGCCGTTCGGGCGTATGTTGAGCACAGCACCATCATCCGCGCGGCAGCCGGTGGCGAAGCTCTCTCACCCGCAAAGCCGCGGTACGACACCGACATCAGCGCATCGTCGTCGGCCAGCATGTCGATCCAGGCGAAGTCCACGTCCGTCTTGCCCGAGGCCACATGCTCTTCCAGGGCCTTCACCGGTTTGATCGGCAGGCAGGTCGGGCCCAGGATCTGGAGAGTAGTCGAACTCCAGGTTCTCATAGGCATAGCGCATGGCATGGAAGATGCCTTCCGAGAAGCCCCAGATGGCCCAGCCAGTCCGCTTCGGCTCGGGCACGAAGCGCACGTTGGGCTCGTTCACCGAGAAATCGGGCGTCTGGCTGAAGTCGTGGTGCACCACCACCGTGTGGGGGGCAAGCGCGCGCGCCAGCTGGGCCACCGACTCGGGGCTGTGGATGGCCGACATCACGACAAAAACGATCTGGGTTTCATGGCTGCTGCAGAACTGCTCAATGAGGGTTCATCAGGATTGCCGCCCGGATCCGGCTGCCAGTTCAGCATCTGTCCGGTCATCACTCGCTCGCGTCGTCGGGGTAGCCCGACTTCCGGCCTATGCTACCGGCCGGCAGGGCGGGGCGCCGGAAAATCGTTCCCGAGGTAACGGTCCTGAAACAGAATTTGCGATTGATCATGACTGGGCGTCGCGGATTGTCGGGGAAAAATGCCTTCCAATGCGTTGATTTTGTTGGCGTTCATCCCAAAAATCCACAAAACGTGCGGCAAGAACGTTACGTTGTCATATTGCAACGCGGAGACGCCGCGGAGGGCGCTCTGACGGACGGGCCACCGCTGGCGCCGGAACGGCGCTTCCTGTGGGGCGGGCGCACACTACCGCACTGCGCAGCCCGGGGAGGCCCCTATAGAATGGCTGCCTCCTGAAAAACCACCTCCCCGCCTTCTCCTGAACTCCTACCACTACCGCCGTGGTGGGTCCGACGTCGTCTACCTGGGGCATGACGCACTCTTCCAGGGGAACTCGGCTGGGAAACTGCCGTCATGTCCATGCACCACCGAAGAACATGCCCTCGCGCTGGGCAGAGTTCTTCGTGGAGGAGCTGGAATTCGGCAACGCGCACGGCATCAGGACAAAGCTGGTCGAAAGGCTCCAAGGCCATCCCTGTTCCTTCGAGGCCCAGGACAGCTGCGCAAGCTGCTCAAGGTCTTCCCGGCCGACGTGGCGCACCTGCACTGTATCTACCACCACCTTTCGCCCTCGGTGCTGCTCGTGCTGCACGAGGGCCCGGCATCCCGTCGTTGCTCACCGCGCACGATCTGAGATCGCCTGCCCGGCCTGCAAGATGCTCAACAGCACCGGTGTCTGCGAGCGCTGCAAGGACGGCTCGGTCGTCAACGTGCTGCGCCATCGCTGCGTGCGCAGCTCGCTCGGCGCCAGCGCCATCGTCATGCTGGAATCGGGCCTGAGCCGCACCATGAGACACCTGGCAGAAGTACCCTGCGCGTGGTCACCTCGCACTTCTACCGCAACAAGCTCATCGAATGGGGCCGCCGTGGCAGGTCACCTACGTCCCAACTACGTCGACGTCGACGCCTTCACCCCTCCACAGAACCGGGTGACTACGTGCTGTTTGCCGGTCGCCGGCCCCGAGAAGGCGTGGCCATCTGGCGGGGCGGCTGCCCAGGCAGGCGTCAAGCTGCGCGTGGCGGTACCGGCCCCCTGGAAGAAGAACTCAAGGCCATGCCGGGCGCAGACCGGATCGAATGGCTGGGCTTCTGTTCGGGAGATGCCCTCTGGAACCAGATCAAGGCGCGCACGGGCGCTGGTGCTGCCCAGCGAGTGGTACGAGAACGCCCCCATGAGCGTGCTCGAGGCCTTTGCCAGCGGCAAGCCCGTTGTCAGCGCCGACATTGGCGATCCCGAGATGATCACCCCGAGATCGGCTGGGTCTTTCCCAGTGGCAATGTCGACGCCCTGGCTGGCGTGCTGGCCGACGTCTTTGCCCGTTCCGACGCCGACATCGCCGAAATGGGGCGCAAGGCCCGCGTTCATTGCGCCACCCATTTCAACCGCACGCGGTATATTGAAGGCATCGGACCGTCTATCGAGAGCTGGGAGTCGAAGTTTTGAGCAACGTGCCCAACGACTGTGGCCACGTCTTCGGCCGTGTCCGCCCATTCCGCCCCTGCGCTTCGCATCCTCGGCATCCGTGGCGTGCCGGCAGCAGGCGGGTTCGAGACCTTGCCGAATACCTGGCGCTCTATCTGGTGAAGAAGGGCTGGAAGGTCACCGTCTACTGCCAGATCGACGGTACAGGCCCCATCACCGAAGACGCGGAGGTGTCCACCGCATCAACATTCCCGTCGACCGGGCTGGCCCTGGCGCAGCACCATCAGTTCGACTGGATCGCCACCCGCCACGCCCAGAAGGCGGGTGAGCCCTGCCTCACGCTCGGCTCACAACACGGCCATCTTCTGCACGCTGCTGCGCTGGCACCGCCTGCCCAACGTCATTAACATGGACGGCATCAAGTGGCAGCGCGCCAGAGTGGGGCGCCGGTCCCAAGGCCTGGTTCTACCTGAACGAATGGGCGGGTGCCTGGCTGGGCAACCACCTCGTGGCCGATCACCCCGAGATCAAGGTCCACCTGTCCCGGCGTACCAGCCCCGAGCGCATCACCGTCATTCCCTATGGCGCCGAGGACATCCGCTCGGCAGACACCGCCCCGGTGACGGCCCTGGCCCTGGAGCCCGGCCGCTACCTCAACGTCATCGCCGAGCCGAGCCGAGAACTCGCTGCTGGAAATCGTCGAAGGCTTCTCGCGCGAAAAGCCGCGCGGCATGAAGCTGGCCGTGCTGGGCAAGTATGAAGACGGCAATGCCTATCATCAGGCCGTCAAGGCGGCTGCCGGCAACGAAGTGATGTTCCTGGGCGCCATCTACGACAAGAAGGTGGTTCAGGCGCTGCGCTTCCATTCCGCGGCCTACGTGCACGGTCACCAGGTGGGCGGCACCAACCCGTCGCTGGTCGAGGCCCTGGGCGCCGGCAATGCCGTCATCGCCCACGACAACCGCTTCAACCGCTGGGTGGCCGGCCCCGGTGCCGCCTTCTTCGACGGCGCAGCCGGCTTTGCCACGCAGCTCGACGCCATCTGGCCGATCCCACCCGTCTCGACAGCATGCGCAAGGCCTCGCGTGAGCGCTTCCTGGCCGAGTTCCAGTGGGAGAAGATCCTCTCGGAATACGAGACCCTGCTTCTGAAGTATCAGAAGTGACAGGGCAGGGCGGAGGGCCGTTCCAGGGCATTCGGGCCATCACGCTGGACCTGGACGATACGCTGTGGCCGGTACTGCCCGTACTGGCCCAGGCCGAGCGCGAGCTGGTCGAGTGGCTCGCGCCCCGCGCGCCCCTGACAGCGCAGACGCTGGCTGCAGGTCGCAGCGTCCTGGCCCTCAAGTCCCAATACCCCGAGCATGCCCATGACATGAGCTGGCTGCGACGCCGGCTCCTGCATGACCTGCTGACCGAACTCCACGAAGACCCTGCGCTTGCCGACCCCGCCTTTGCCGTCTTTCTGGAAGCACGGCAGCGGGTGACACCCTGGCCCGAAGTGGAAGGGATCCTGGCCTCCTGGGCCAGCCGCTACCGCATTGCCGCCATCACCAATGGCAATGCCGATGTCCATCGCACCCCGCTGGGCCCATATTTCAGCGCCAGCATCAGCGCGCCCGCCTTCGGCGCAGCCAAGCCCGACCCCCGCATCTTTCATGCCGCCTGTGACGCCCTGGGTGTCGAGCCGGAGGCAACCCTGCATATTGGCGACGACCTGGAGCTGGATGTGCTGGCGGCCCGTCGGGCGGGCTTGCATGCCGCCTGGCTGCTCAGGGCCCGAACTTGGTCAGCTAAGTGTTGTAAATAACACAGAAAGGCGCGGAGCTTTACAACCTTACTTCTTTAGTTTGTTGTCTATAGACAACGTTGTGCAACGATAGTACGATCCGACGTAATGTCTTGTTTTGGTTGTGTGCATTACGTCAAGGTTTGAAGCAAAGTCGGCGTCGCGTTACAAGGCGGCGGGGCTTATACTGCAAAAACTGCCAAAACAGTCCAGAGATTGCCTGACATTCGCGCCAGACGCGCGCCGCCCCTCATCAGAGGATGACAGACGTTTTCCTTTCAATGTCAGGTGCTTGCCTCGCAAACACTGCGTCCCCCAGAAGGAACCATCCATGCTGATCGACACCAACAGGTGGCCTCAGGCTCCGTCATTCAAACGAGATCTGTATCGTCAGCGGCGGCCGCTGCAGGCATCTCCGTGGCGCTGGAGCTGGAGAAAGCCGGCATCGACTACCGTCAGTGCGAAGAGCGGCCTTTCCCGTGATGAAGCCACTGCCGACCTTACCGAGGGGCCCAGCGTGGGCATCCCTCGACTTCTCCGATGGCACTCGCAGCCCGCTTCCTGGGTGGCAGCCAGCAACTGCTGGGGCGGTTTCTGCCGTCCTGATCAGAAGCGTTCGAGCATCGCTCGTGGGTGAATGCGCAGCGGCTGGCCCATCGGTCGCTGACCTGGAGCCGTTCTACCGCGCTCGCATGCCATCCTGCAGGTCCGTCCAACGATTACGACCCTGCCCACTGCTGAGGCAATACCGGCGAGGCCACCATGGTGCCTCAGGGACTGTCAGCCAGGCCGCCAGGCCACCCCTTCGACCCCAAAGAAGGTCGAGGGAGATCATCTCCCCAGTACAGTCCCCGCTGAAGATGGGCGAAGCCCTATCGCAGCGACTCAAAGGCGGCCAAGCACGTCAAAGGTCTACATCAAGGCCAACGTCGTCGAGCTGCAGTGCAACCCGTGGGGCGGCGCGGTGGAAAGCGCCAAGATCCGCACCCTGAAGGGCGTGTCGGCCACCGTCCAGGCCAAGGTCTTCGTGCTGGCCTCGGGCGGTATCGAGAACGCCGCCTGCTGCTGGCCTCCAACCGTCAGCAGAGCGTCGGCATCGGCAACCGCTATGACCTGGTCGGTCGCTACTTCCAGGATCACCCGCGTTTCCTGAACGGTATCGTCGACTTCGCCGAGCCGTACCGCAACAACCCGCTGTTCGACATCAAGTTCCACTGCATCGTCAACAAGGTCAAGATCGGTGGCGTGGACATCTCCGGCCAGATGCGCATCCCCTTCGAGGTCCAGAAGGAGCGCGGCATCCTGGACGCCCAGATGTGGTTCCGCTCGCTGTACGCGGGTGAGGGCACCGACGTGGTCCGGGCGCTGTATCGCATGCGTCGCGCGTGCGCGGCAAAGTGGTCGCCGTTCGTGGGCTGGGCACCGACCTTGGCCCGCATCTTCTCGCACCCGATGGATCTCGCTCACCTGCTCGGTGGCGCACACACGGGCTCGCTCAGCTGGTGCGCTACGTCACCATGGAGCTGATCGCCGAGCCGGAACCGGATCGAACAGCCGCGTCATGCTGAGCGACGACGTCGATGCTCTGGGGCATGCGCCGCACCAAGATCGACTGGCGGCTCAACCAGCGGGTCAGAGATACGCGTCGTACCTCCTTCGAGCTGCTGGCACGCGAGCTGGAAGACAAGAAGATCGCCAAGGTCACCCTGGGGCCGCGCATCAACGACGTGGGCTGGCCGGCCGACATGGAAGGTACCTACCACCACATCGGGGTACCACTCGCATGGCCGATTCGCCGCGCGAAGGCGTGGTCGACCGCAACTGCACTGGTTCATGGCATGGAGACCTCTACATCGCAGGTTCGTCGGTCTTCCCACCTCGTCGTCCAACAACCGACCATGACGCTGGTTGCCTTGGCGCTGCGCCGATCACGACCGTCTGGTCGACGAGTTCCGTGCCGGCACGCGCTTCAGCCGGAAAGCCAAGGCCGCCGAGCCTGCCAAGGCTGAAGATCAGCCAAGGCTGCTGCCCTGATGGCGCGCTGATCGCGTTCTTCCTTTCGGAGCCCCTGTCGGTCCCAGGGGCTCCCATGGGAACCAACTGCCTGTTGCAAGGCGTTGGCACTAATGCTGCATGTCAGGTCTCGGCCTGTCTCAGGCATGCTCATGCCACACCAGGAGGAAAATGGTCGCCTGCCAGATCGATGCAAACGTGAAATTTTCGAGCGTGAAAAAGCCGGCGCTGGAGATGATGCCGACAGTCTCCGATGCGCAGTGTCGGTGCAGGCTGCCACACAGCACCGCACCCCGCGCATGTCCGCGACAGGAGTCCAGCGCTTTCCGGCATCCCGGATTTTCGACGGACGTCTTTCACTCGTTTGGATTGATCGCCATGAGGTCTCTACGCCTTCCTTCAAAGCTTGCCTCGCTTGCCGTGCTGACCGTACTGGCTGCATGCGGCGGTGGCGGCGGTGATTCCGGTGCGGCCACCTGGCCCCACCGCTAGCCGGCTATCGGGTACCCAGGGCGGTGCTGGCAACTCATCGCCTCGACGGATACCACCACGCGAGTCGGGCAGCAACGCCTCGGCCAATACCACCACGCCGTCGGCCAACGCAGGCCTCGACCGATGCCGCCGCAACTCGTCCGGCTGCCGGCACCACGCCGACCGCGCCTGCCGCCAACGGCACCTCGGGTACCGGTACCGCCGCTGCGCGGTGCTCCCGTGCGCCCCGTGCCGCCGGTGATTCAGCCTGCGCTCCAGGCCGCGCCTGAAGTTCCCAAGCCGCCCGTTACGCTGGTTGCCCCGGTCACGCCTGCCGAGCCGGTCAGAGCCTGCTCACGCCCACCACGTCTGCCGAACAGCAGGCACGCAAGGCCCAGGGTGAATGGCTGCCCAAAGATGAACTGGCCGGTGGTTTCCATCCATGCCGCCATCACGGCCGACGGTCGGGTGCTCACCTACGGTACCGACTACAACGTCCGGCAGGACAGCCAGTTCCGCTACGACGTGTGGGATCCCGGGCTGGGCACGGACGATGCGTCCCACATGCTGCTGCTCAACCTCTACCGAGACCTTCCTGTTCTGTTCGCGCAGATCCTGCTGAGGACGGCGGATGATGATCCTCGGGCGGTGACCTGCCGAAGGATGGTCGCGTCACCAACCGTGGCGTGAAGGGATGTCAACATCTTCGATCCGACCAGCACCGTAGCTTTTGCCCCGGCGCGCAACGATATGACGCTGCCGCGCTGTGCCGCACAGCCACCACGCTGCCCACCGGTGAGGTCTACATCCAGGGCGGTACCGACGGTGAGAAGCGCCGAGATCCGCAAGGGCCGACGGCACCTTCAAGGCGCTGACCATCGACACGCTGGCCAAGATCAGAGTTGGTCCCAACGAGATGGCCGCGTTCGAGAACAACTATCCGCGCAGCTTCGTTGCCCCGAACGGCAAGATCTTCGGCTTCGACCCGCACTCATGTACGAGATCGATCCGTATGGCAATGCCGGCAAGGGCTCAGTGAAGATGCTGGGTGCCCACTGGGACTATCCGCGCATCACCGAAGACGGCAAGGAAGACTGGGAGTTCTACCGCGGCTGGCAGGCCACCTCCACGGCCGTCATGGTTCGCCCCGGCCTGATCTTCCAGTTCGGTGGCGGATGACGACCGGCAACATGAACAACGGCGGTCCGCCAAGGCCGCTGATCGACATCAACGGCGATCGTCCCAGCTGTTCGACATGCCGGAATTGACCAAGACCTACCACTGGAGCAATGCCACGGTCTGGCCGACGGCAACGTGCACTGGTCTCGGGTGGTTCGACCAAGAACCCTGCTGGTCGACGTCGAAGAGCCCATCAATGAGGATGCAGGCGAGATCAACTACGCCACGATGCTCTTCAACCCGACACCCGTCAGTGGACGCCAGGCGCCAACATCAGCGAAACGCCTCTATCACAGCGTGACCCTGCTGCCGCCGGATGCCACGGTCCTGTCCACCGGTGGCGGTCAGCCGGGTCCAGTCGACAACCTGAACGCCCAGATCCACCGTCCGCCGCACCTGTTCAATGCCGACGGTACGCTGGCGAAGCGTCCAGTGCTGAAGGGTGAGGTTGGCAGCGGTGCGGTGGCGATGATGTGGCCGAGGCACAGCACCTTCCATCGGGACCGCCGATGCCAGACGACATCGCTCGGGTCACGCTGGTCAAGACGGGCGCCGTCACGCACTCGTTCGACATGGAACAGCGCTTCAACGAAGTGAAGTTCCGCGTCAACGGCAACGGTCTGACATCGAACTGCCGAAGAACAAGTACCTGACGCCTCCGGGCTTCTACCACGTGTTTTGCCTTCAACAAGGCGGGTGTGCCGTCAAGTCGGATGATCCGCATCAACCCCTCGGAGAAGGCTCCGTTCTGATCGGGTGGTTCGTTCCCCGCCCGGCTCACCGGCCGGGCGGGGGCTCCGATCATCGACCCGTGCCGGGATGTGTCCCGGCACGCGTTTGTCTTTCTGGCGCATGTCCGGACCAGCGAGGGCTCAGGTCGGATGTCGCACCCAGGCAGCGAGCATCCGCCACTTCCACCACCATGTCGGGCCTTGTGGCCTGTCAGGGGCAGGTGAGAGGGAAAAAGGCCTGTCTTAACCTTGTGCCATCAGTCAACCACAGGAACAGGATGGGTCATGCCGATGCATGCCGAGCAGCTGCGACGCTGCCGCTTTGCCGCCTGACCGCTGCTTACACCATGAAGTCACGCCGACATTTGCGCACCTGCCACCATCTTGCTGTCGCTGATGCTAGGGAGCCTGCGCCAGTACGCACGGAGGGCCAACAAGGACCTGGATGCGGGTGCACGGGTTTCCGGGTCGATGGCGGGCGGAAATGACTGCCGACACGGCGCTCCTACACGCCGTTCCAGAAGATGGAAGATGCGCAGATTGCCCGTGACCAGGGCATCTATCCGGGACACGCAGGCGCATCGCGGAACTCAACGCCCGGAAAGGTGTCCGCTTGGGCAGCTATGCGTTGGCCAAGGCCCAGTGCTGGCTGGACGTGAGCTTCCACGAATACACACGCAATGATCGAGGCGGCTTCCCCAGGCTTCGCTGGCGCAGGCCGGGGCATCCTGGACCAGCTGGAGGCCGGTCAGAATCCGGACGTCAGCGAAAGCGCCGCTGGTCAATGATGCACGCCGCCTGCGTGACGATCTCTGGGCGCGTCATGACCGCCTGCGTCAGGACACCGAAGGCATGCAGTGTGCTGCCCAACGTCTGGCGTGCGCCGAAGTCGAGCTGGTGCATGCCGGCAACGAGATTCGCCAGGGTGGCTGGCGCCATGCCAGCCCATGTCAGGTGCTGAAGATCTGACGGAAGAGGCGGAAAAACTGGCCGCCACGTGCAAGCCCAAGCAGGTCGTTTCGCCCCGTCGAAAGCCGGCTGTCCCTGCGCCGGTGATCGAGGGCGCCCGCCATGCCGACACTGGATGTGCGTTTCCGCTTCGACCGTTCGGGCGTGGCCGACATCCTGCCCGAAGATCGTCAAGCTGATGGACTTTGCCGAGGTGCTGAAGGGCCATGGACCGAACGAACATCAGGTCCTGAAACTGATGGGGCATGCACCGACCGCCTGGGCAACCGTGCCTACAACGAGCGCCTGTCCATGCGACGTGCCGTGACGGTGCGTGATGAGCTGCAGCGACTGGGTGTGCGTCTGCCCATGGAAGTTCGCGCCATAAGGGGGCCACGGAAGATTTCTCCCGTGGTTGCCACCAGGACACTGCGGGTGCAAGAAAAGACCGTGCAGTGCCCTGCAGCCGGACCGTCGGGTTTCGGTCGAGCTGCTCGATGAAAGCGCAGCGACTGTCGCCAGTCATCGTAATTTCGGACGCACACTGCCCGCATCTCGAAGGAGAGGCGGGCAGCAATCACCGGAAGATAATTATTGTTGTTTGTTTTAACGTTTGGAGCGATGGCGTCAGAAGGTGGTTGCTTCCGTCGTGGATGGGCGGCCCCCATGGGCGTCATTCCATGCCTTCATGAAATATCCGTATCGCACAGTGTTGTTTGCCGTTTGTTTTTGGTCACTGCCGATTCGGATGATTACTAAAAAGCTTTTCTCGCCTTTCGGGTTGACTTTTTATCAAGAGCCTTGGGCTCAGGGTCGAGCCCCTGTGAATCAGATGTCGAGGTTTACGGTAATGATGAATAAGCTGAACGAAATTCATCATGAGCAGCGGCCTCATTCTGGCACGTCGCAGTTTCTCATGGCGGTATTCATCGCCCTTGTCGTGCAGGGGAATTACTTTCGCGGAATCGCTTTCCGGAAGCTTCGTTCACAAGGTAACGATTTCCAGACGGACATCTCGTTCGTACAAAGGGGGTTGGCGTAGTGACGCCAAACCCATTCGGGCTGGTGGTGGCATGTTCGCTTCGAAGGACCGATCCTGAACCCCGCCTTGGCCTTGCGCCCCATCTTGGGCTTGCGCCCCGTCCCGGCATCCGCCGTTGCACGCCTGCGTCAGGCAGCCCCGAGAGCGCCCGCCCTTGTGTGCTGCGCTGAGCATGCCAGCGAGTCCTGCCGCGGCGACGCTCCTGTCTTCGCAGCCCCTGCACGCATGGGCCGTGCTGCATCCACGCATGCGGGCAGGGTCCGGAGGCGTGCGCGTTCGGCTGAGGCAATCCCGTGGAGGGATCTTTTCATGAAACGATATTTCAGCAAAATAAATTTCGTTACTAGCGTAATGTTTCCGGGAATCCGGCGACCATACGGAAGTCAGCGCAGCGCGTGCTGCCAGCGTCCTTTCAACTTGCGTTCCATGTCTGGGACTTTGGAGATCTCATGAGCAAAAGAAATTTGCAGCGCTTCTTTCCGGTGCGGTAGCCACGGGTGCCGTCATGGCTTCGACGCCGGTGTTTGCCGCGCAGAGCCTGTCCCAGGGGCTACCAGGTCGCTGCTGACCAGAAGGCGCCGGAAGGTGCCTGCGGTAGCAACGCCAAGACGAGGAAGGCTCCTGCGGTGCCAATGCCAGAGCCAGGAAGGTTCCTGCGGCAGCAACAATGCCAAGGCGAGGAAGGCTCGTGCGGCGCCGAGAGGGCAACAAAGCCTGCCAAGACCGAAGCCTGCCAAAGGCCAGCAGGGCATGGAAGGCCGGTGCGGTGAGGGCAAAATGCGGCGGCAACCGCAGGATGAAGTAAGCCATTGAGCCATCCATCGTGGGGCGGTCGCCGTTGCCGACCGCCTTGCACGATGGGACAGCTCTGTCACGCCAGCGCGGTCCGGGCGTGTTCCGAAAATCGTTCAGCCCTGGGCCAGGCTGCCGGCTATGGGGTCGCAGGCCGGGTCATGCCGGGGTGAAGGGTGAAAGCGCGAGAAGGAGTCATGACGAGAGATTCCCGGGATGTTCGGTTGCTGCATCGTGCCGGGCAGGCCTGCGGCGAGCCTGCTGGCCGACACGCTGGCTATGCTGGAAGCGGGCACGATGACACGGGTGGCCTTCGCGGTGGCGCCCGAGAACTGGAGCCGACTGGGCGGACGCTTTTCGCGGGATCTGTCGGCGATCAGCGAGCGCCGGCCGCTGGCCTGTCATGGCCTGTCGCTGAACCTGGGGGGCAGTGACGGTCTGGACATGCAGCTTCTGGCCGAAGTGAAGGCCTTCATGCGGACCTACCGGATCTCCCTCTATGCCGAGCACCTGTCGTGGTGCGGGCACGAAGGGCAGCTCTATGATCTGTTGCCCGCTGCCGCCGCACGCAGACAGTGCGCCATGTGCTCAACGCATCGCCCAGGTGCAGGACTACATGGGCGAGACAGATCGGCATCGAATGCCAGCTACTATGCGGCGCCAGAAGGCGCCGAGATGGATGACGCCACCTTCGTGCGCGGGTGGTGAAGGAAGCGGGCTGCCTGCACCTGGATGTGAACAACGTCTACGTGAACAGCTGCAACCACGGCTTCGACCCCTACGAATACATGCGGCGGTTGCCGCTGGAGCGCACCTACATGCCGTCGCAGGCCATCACGTTGAAGACGATGGACTGATCATCGACACGCACGGCATGCGGTGATTGATCCGGTCTGGCTGCTGGGTTTACCACGACCGGCTGGTCGACCCGAAACTGGACCCGGTGGCCATTCCCAGCTGTCTGGAGACGGGACTTCAACTTCCGCCGCTGGCCGAGCTGGTGGATGAAGTGGGCACCATCGGCGGATGCGCGCGCGAGGCCTCGGCACGTCGCGCGCGCGAATCGCAGGCCGAGGCCGGGAAGGCTGGCATGGAAGACCGGCGTCGAGGTGCCTGGATCGTCCGATACCGCCAGGTCTCGGCGAAAAACGGAACGCGGTGCCGCCAGGATCGGGAGTGCTGGTGCCATGCACAGCCCGGCAGGGGCCGAACAACGGCCAGCAAGCGGATACTGCGCAGCGGTACACCAGACGGGCGCGGGTCAGGCGTCGTCCCAGCCCCGGCCTGGCCCGCATGCAGGGCGACTGGTCGAACTATTTCCGGCAACCCGGCGTCGTGCCGCGGCCCACAGGCACGGAGCCGCGCCGCATCGATGTGTACGTCTCGCTGCTGCGAAACAACATCGGAAGCTTCATCCATCAGTGCTTCCCCTGTGTGAGGGCGCTGATCGGCACGTCACCTGGAGCGCTCATCGACCGCTTGGCAGAAGGCGCTGGCACACCTCACCGTTCTTTCACGAGATCCCGAAGGCCTTGTGGACTTCCTGCAGGCAGAGGACGCGCCTGCCGATGAGTCCTTGCCGCCCTGGCTGGCCGAGCTGGCGCACTACGAGTGGCTGGAGCTGGCCGTGGAGACGGCACCGGACGTACCGCTTCGCGTCGGTCCGCAGGGGCTGGCGCTGTGCCCGGCCCTGCAGCTGGGTGGATACGCCTACCCCGTCCACACCATTGGCGCCGAGGACGCCGAGGTGGTGCCGGCCACCACCTTCGTGGCGGTATACCGGGACCGCCAGCACCAGGTGCGCTTCAACGTGCTGACCCCGCGGCCGCTAGTTGCTGGATGCCCTGCAGGACAACGGCTGCGACGGCAGGCCGCCTGTGAGCAGCTGGCCTCCCATTGGGGGCTGGTAGCGGATGAATTGGCGGGCATGTTGCGTCGTTGCAACAGCAGTGGCTGGCCGAGGCTGCTGCTGCGCTGGGCACCGCTCAGCCCGTGGCGGCCGGCTAATCGCGTTTTCCGACATTCACCTGGAGATGATCATGCTTCCTGTTCAACCCCGCCAGCTCTGCCCCGGATGGCGAAGGCGGGGCGGACGCTGCGGGCTGTCGCGGCCACCCTGCCGTATCCGTCGTACGCTCGATAGTCTTGCGCCCTGGGTGGGGCTTCTGTTCTGCGCTGCTGATCGGCTGGGAGTTCCTGGATTCCGGCCTGGAGGCTGGGCGGCAGGAACTGGTCAGTCATCCAGCGAGTCCTGTTCCCGTTCAACCATCTGCCGGCCGAGCTGAACTGGCAGCTGGCCGTAGTTCGAAGTTGTCGGGGGCCCTGGCCGCTGATGCTGGGGCTGGGCACGCGCTACTTTGCCTGGCGCTACTGGTGGTCACGATCGTGGCCACGGCTGCTGTGCACTGGCCGGCCGAATGGCATTCACTGGCTGAGCTGGCGCAGGGCTATGTCATCACCGACGACGGCCATGGCAACCTCAAGCTGCCGCTGATCTTCATGGTCATGCTGTGGCCGCTCATGTTCTTTCGGGGCTGGCCGGATCAGCCTGGATGCGCTGCTGGGGGCCGTGCTGCGTCGCAAGGCGCGCTGAGCCGGCATTCTGATCAAGCCTCGTCACGAGGCCCTTCAGTCGTTTCAGCTGGCTAGCGCGGTGCGTCACCCGGCATCCTGGGTGCAGTGTCTCTGCATACCCACAGCCGTCGTCGTTTGATGTCGGCATAGCGCTTCAAGATCTGGTGCAGCGCCTCGGTGTTGCGCTTGAAATGGCGGCAATCGGCGCAGAGCGGCAGATGCAGCCGCACTCTCAACCGTCTGCCAGCGTGAGCGCATCGTCCTGGTCCTGGGCTTTCGAAATCAGCCGGGTCACGCGCGGGCATTTCCGGTTGTCAGGGGCTTTCGTACTTCATGCGGCGTGACCGTCCGTCTTGCGGGTTCGCGGGGAGCAGGCGGCGTCATCGCCAGCCAGTTCTGCTGCAGACTGCAGCTTCAGGCGTGCCCGATGAGCATCACGTTGATGTTGTTGCCGGTGAGTTGGGTCTGGGTGCTGATTTCCTGTTGCTCCAGCCCCAGGTGCTCGCGCATCATGAAGACCTGGGCCTGGATGCCGGGCAGCCTGTCAGAACAGCGCTGCAGCACCTGCCAGAACTCACGATCGGTGCACAGCTGCTCAGGGCGAGCCCAGGGGTGCCGGGGCCGGCGTCCTGTTCCCAGTGGCCATCCGCTCGGAATAGCAGGGCTTCCAGATCGTCGCCTCCGGATCCTCGTCCTGCACGTAGCTGACCTCGCGTGACTGACGGCGATAGCGGCCGCGCAGGGCATCGGCAATCTTGTGCTTGAGAATGGCAAAGACCCAGGTCTTGAGCGCGGCCTCGCCCCGAAAGGCATCGGCTCGGTCGAGCTGCCACGAGGGCATCCTGCACCACGTCCTCGGCCAGCTCGTCATCGCCCAGCTGACGTGCCGCAGCAGCATCTGGGGGCGGGAAGGCGGCCATCTGTTGCGTCGCGTTCATGGCGGGCAAGAAAGCGGGGATTCCTCTGAACAGGTTCTTCTGGGAGGCTGGCCACGAAACAGGAGGAGGTGGCTGCCAGGGCTTGCTCCTGAAGGATCCCGACGGGTCCCGGAGCATGAGACCGGGATTATGCAGTGATGTGCAGGGACGGTGGGGACAGAACATATCTGTGTTCCGCCTGGAGCCGCCAACTGTCCGGAGCCCTGGGAGGCGGGAGGACGGAAATTGCCGTGAATGTTGGCCAATTTGTACCAAAGGGATGGCAATTTTCGGGTTTTCCGGCATCATCACGGCGTACCTTCATGTTGGGACAGAGGCAGGAAAGAGGCTTCGATGCTGTGTTTCTCGATCAGGGGTTGGCGGGTGGCCAGCACCAGGATGGCGGACGACGACGCCTGGCGGGCGTGGGTGGCGAATCCGTCGATCGCCCAGGACCTGCCGCCTCAGCGTCCGGCGCTGGAGTTCCTGGGGGCCATGCAGCGTCGTCGCCTCAGCGGCGTGGCGCGCCTGATGGTCGATGCGGCCTGGCCGCTGGTGCAGGACGACGAACACCTGCCCGTGGTGTACGTGTCGCATGATGGCGAGATCAACCGAAGCTTCGAGCTGTGGCTGACGCTCCTGAAAGAAGGGACCGTCTCGCCCACATCGTTCGGACTGTCGTCCACGACGCCCTGGTGGGGCAATGGTCGATGCTGCGGCGGGACGGCGGTGAGACACCGCCCTTTGCGTGCGCTCGGCACAGCTGGAAACCGGCGTGGTCGAAGCCTGCAGCTGTACTGGCGGACGGTGCGCCCGCCGTGCTGGTGGTCGGCGGATGATCCGCTTTCTTCCGAATACCCGGTGAAGCCCGGCGGGCGCCGTTTCCCTATGCGCTGGCCATGGTTCTCGTGCCGGGGAACGACTGGCGGCTTTCCTGGGAAAGGGAAGAGGGCTCGCTGGAACATCTTTCCAAAGAGGGCGGCCGCGCGCCCGGGCAAGAGAGGCAGGGCTTTCCATGGCGCACCAGCGTAGCGTTGTGCCCCTATCAGGCAGGTGTCCGGGGCTCATCCAGAAGGCCATCCGTGGAGAATGGTGCACGCCGCGCGGATGAAACCCAGACGCACGCAAGCATCCTGTCGGGGGACAGCATGGCGCTGATGCCTTGCCAGTCCCGCTCATCCGGGCCCTGAAGGCGCCAGGCCTGTCCTGTCTGCAGCCCAGGGGCGATGAAGGCCGTGTCATCAGCCCCTTGGGCTCGGCATCTGCGGACTGCGCCTTGAAAAGCGCTTCTTTCAGCGTCCAGAGCCGGTAGAAGGCCTGGCCAGGGTCAGGGCTCTGTTGCCACCAGGCTTCTTCCTCGGGGCGGGCAAAGGCAGGCAGAAGATCCGCAAAGGCCGTGGCCGCACTCGTGTTCCATGTCCCCGCGCATCCACTTCCCATCCGAGGGCCAGTGCGGCGTGGCCGGCACTGTGGCTCATCGACCATTGTGCACATGATGCCCGCTCGGCGGCCACCTGCTGCTTCAGGAAACGGCTGGTACGCCAGTCGGCCCGCTCATGCAGGCGAGGGTTGCGCCTGCAGCGTTCGTGATCAGGGGCGTCCAGGGCCGTGCTCAGGTAGTGATGCTGGCAGCTGACATCGGCCAACAGGATTGAAATTACAGGGCTTTGTTGCACAGCTTCTGGTTGCTCAGTCGATGGGCTTGTGCGTATCATGCCCGGGAGCCCTTCAATGACAAGAGGTATGGAGCTGTGAACAAGATCAGTGTATCGCTGGCCGTGGGCTGACCGTCCTGTGCAGCGCTGCAGGTGTGCAGGCGCGTGACCAAGCCGCTTCTGCCCATCAAGGACGCACTGAACTACGTCGGCAAGAAGGGCTCGGCCGAAATCCTCGATCCCAGCATCGCCCTGGTCTTTGGTCGTAGAGGCGGCAACATCATCCAGGCCGACCTGGTCAGCAACAGGAAGACCAACGGCTTCGGCAAGAGCGACGTGGATGCGTGCCATTGGGCCTTCCTGTCGGCCGTCAAGCAGTTCCAGCAATCGGCCAAGGATGTCGGGGCCAAGAAAGTGGTCAACCTCGTCGTTACTACGAAGCACGAGTTCAAGGGCACACGATATGAGTGCACAGGTGCCTTCATCGTCGGTGTGGCGCTGAAGGGCGACCTCGCTCGCTGATCTGACCGTTTCATGACTTCAGGCCTGCCGGAGCACCCGGCGGGCCGCCATCCGCTTCATTTCCCCTTCCTGTCGCAGTCTGCGCCCTGACTGGCAAGCCCGATGGGCCGCCGTCCTGGCGCATCTGCCTATTCATGCTCTTCCTCGTCATCATCCGCCCGGCGCGTCCTGATGATTTCGCCGGCCATTCTGGCCATCTTCAATGATCTGATTGCCACGTCACGGCGGTCTATGCCGAGACGCCGGTTGATCTGGCCGAGCGCATAGCCTGGTTCCGGGCGCGTCAGGAAGGTGGGTTTCCGGTGCTGGTAGCTGAAGAAACGGAGGCGTTCGATGGGCGTGCCGACGCTGCACAGGCTCTGCAGATCAGAGGGCAGAGGCTGAATCTTTGGCGGGCGCCAGCAGGAGGCAAATGCCGCTTCCCGCGTACTGGGCTATGCCACCTTCGGTCCGTTCCGCGGCTCCTGGCCGGGCTATCGGCACACGGTGGAGCACAGCGTGCATGTCCGACAGGACCAGCGCGGGCGCGGACTGGGCACGGCGCTCATTCAGGCGCTGTTTCCCGCTGGCGCAGGCGCAGGGCGTCCATGTGATGGTGGGCGCCATTGATGCCAGCAACACGGGCTCGCTGCGGCTGCACGCGCGATTGGGCTCGTCCAGACCGGGCTCATGCCGCAGGTGGGGCTAGCTTTGGCCGCTGGCTCGATCTGCGCTGGTGCAGCGGTTTTCCCTGAACGCGCAGAAGACAATGCCACGGACCCGCCAGGAATGATGGCGGGACGGAGTGGCGTTGCCCCGATAGCCGAGAATGCGTGGGACAGAGCGCGCCTGTTGCCAGGGTGGCAGGACGCGAGCAGGTACTACAACCATGATTGAGACATCGCATCACGGCACACCGTTCGGCAATATCCGGCTCCGCTACTGGCCGGCGGTCAGGGGCCTCAGGCGAGGGCTGGGAGCAGGGAACAAGGCCGAAGACAAGGGCAGCCCAGCTCACAGTCGTGCTGGTGCACGGCATGTTCGGTGATGTCGATGTCTGGTCGGCCACTGCGTTGAACCTGACCCGTGCCGGGCTATCGGTGCTGGCTGCTGACCTGCCGGGGCATGAGCACGGCCGGAGGTGGATTCCGCCGAACAGGCGGCCCAGGCTATCGGGGCAGCGATTGACGCCTGGCGGATGCATCAGCACAGGCAGAGGCGGTGCAGGACGGGCGGCGCCTGCTGCTGGTCGGCCATTCTTTCGGAGCGCTGGTGGCCACGACGCTGGCGGCATCGCTGGAAAGGGAGGGCCGGCTGGCCGGGCTGGTGCTGCTCTCGCCCAGCGGGCTGGGCGAGAGGTCAACCGCGACTTCCTGCTGTCGGTCATCGAGGCGGCGGACGATGGTGATTGGCCCGTGCGCTGGAAGCGCTCACGGTCAAGCACTATCGCAGCTCGGCAGCTATGTGCGGGCCATGCGGGCGCGCCTGCGGCGCGGGCCCAGCCTCTATCGGCTGGTGGATGACGTGGTGGACATCACGGGCCGCAGAGCCGCTCCATCGTCGAGACGCTGGCCAGTCTGAGCGTACCTGTCACCTTGGTGCATGGCGCGAGATGTCCATTCCCTGGCGCATGCGCTCAACGCACCGCCCGCCACGGCGCTGCACCTCCTGCCCGGCATTGGCCACATGCCGCATTGGGAGGCAGCCGCGCTGACCACGAACATCATCATCCGCGCGGCTGCTGAAGCGGAAGGACTGCGTTTGGCCGGGTGACACCTTTCCGGTTGCCGACCGGTCAGCGTCAAGCCCGGCCCTCAAGCGCTCAGCGACCGATCACCTGCGCGCCGGAGGTCACCAGCGGTGTTTCGCGCACGGTGGTCTTGCGGCCGTTCTGGATGTTGTCGATGCGCTTGAGCGCTGCATCCACCTTGTCCTTGCCGTCCAGCAGCGAGTAGGTGAGGATGAAGTCGCGGTGCTCCTTCGGGCCGATGGTGAGCAGCTTCAGGTCACGCTGGTACTTGCGGTTGGCGTAGCTGGTTCCCAGTTCCATGCCCGTCACGTAGCCCCTGCGCATCGGTGTCATGTTCTTCCATGCGCGAGAAGGCGGGCAGCGCATTCACGTTGTAGGCAATGGGCTCCTAGTGTGCCGGCGGCGTTGTGCACCATGGTCAGGTGTTGCCGTTCTCGTCACCATGCGAAGACGTTGTAGACCACCTCGTCAGAGTCCTTGGTGCGGTCCTGAGGTACGTCTGCCAGGTGGACAGCAGCTTGCCGGCATAGTCGTTGAAGGCGCGACTTCACGCACCGGTGCGGCGAACTTCGTCCTTCTCCATCAGCGGGGACCGAGTTGCTGTGATAGACGCCTGGTATTCCTTCGGATAGTCACCGTTGGTCAGCCGGTCGTTGATGGTGAAGCTCCTGGCGCCCGGCACCGTGTTCAGCTCGGTGGCGATGGTGAAGTCCACCTTCTTGAAGGCCTGCTCGCGCAGCCGCCCTTCCAGGCGGATGGTGTGGGGCGGTTTCTCGTCGACGCTCAGGATGACGTTGGAGGCCGGGATGTTGGCTGCCAGACCGTGCAGCGTCAGCATTATGCCGTCCTCGTCGGCACCGGCGCGACCCTACCATTCGATAGCCGCAGCGGGTCAACGGGTCGTTGAAGCCCTCCAGCCAGCCGATGCCGTTGCGGGCCCCCTGGTCAGGAAGGCAGGGTTGACGATCTCACGAACCGGAGACTTCAGCCCAGACGCACCTTTGCCCGAGACGGCCTGCGCCACGTTCATGCCCCCGGTTGGGGACGACGGTGATCTTCATGGCGCCGGTGTCGATGGTCACCAGCGCGGCGCCTTTCCTGGCGTCCGCCGTGCAACTGCACTGTGATGGAAAAGGGTGAAGCGGCCTTGATGCCTAGCTGCTTGCTGGTGATCGTCTGCTCCTGGCAGGCGTGTTGGTATCCAGCAGCGTGGTTTCCCCATGCGCTGGCAGAGCCGGAAGCCAGGGCGGCGGCTATCCCCAGGAGCGATTGGAAGTCCTCATCAGGGTTCTCCTTATCAGCGGTCAAGAGATGCATCTGCCGGGGGAAGGGGCGGGAGGAGGGCCAGCGATGTTCACATTGTCGACGCTCGTTCGGGAGGCCGGGAAGCGATCCGGCACACTCCGCAAGATGGCAAATGTGACTTTATTTTAAATTGATGAGTCGGCCTCAACGTCATTCGCCTGTGCAGCCATGTCCTGCCAGATTTCAGGCTTGCCGAAACCACCGTCTCAGTCGGGCCTCGGCGTCCTGCAGGTGAGGCTCGTCGCCAAACACCAGGTCGCCGCGGCCCACGATGGGCTCGTCCAGCGGTTCGCAGCGCAGCAGGATGAGGTGGGTGTCTTCCTTCACCGTGAAGGTGGTGCCGTCGCCGTGGGCGTCCAGCAACACCAGCTGCGGCGAACCGATTTCGTCGGGCGGGGTCGATGGTGATCTTGCCGGTGAGCATCAGCGGCTGTGCCGTACCAGCTTGTGCGGCGGCGGCGTCACCGTGTGACCGGCCTTCACGTCACGTCCCAGAGCTGCAACGGCCCCACGGTCTCAGCCGGACCCAGGTCCCTGTGCTGCTGGCCGGCGATCACTCGCAGCGTGCCCGGCTCTCGGGCAGCACGAAGGAAGGATCTGCGCCCAGCTCGCAGGTACTGTTGGTGCGGAGCGGAGAGCCTGTGAGCGGCCAGCAGGTTTACCCACAGCGTGACGGCCGATACGGTACCGCCTTCCTGCGTCGGTTGCGGACCAGCCAGCGTCTCGGTGAGCACGCCGTGCCCCACGCCGTTCAGAGCATCACCGGCGCCCAGCACGACGGGCGGCTGGCCTTCCGGTAGCAGGTGCGTACTTCAGGTCGCCTAGCAGCAGCGGGGTCACGGACTCGAAGCCGGCCTGCGGCTGGACGCCCGTGCTGCGGGGGCTGGCGGATCGTCGGCCGCCGCCACGTGCTGCGGTTCGATCAGCGTGGCGTGAATGGCCGGATTGGCCTGGCGACCCAGGCCGAGTAGAGTCGAAGAACTGGCGTGCCTGCCAGAGGTTGCCGATACCCTCGGCAGTCAGGGGCGCGTTACGCCGACGACGGGTTTTTCATGTTACATGCTGTGGTCCATGTTGGCGCCGCCGCGCAGGTCCACCATTTCGGGGGTGATGTCCTTCATGTGCAGCAGCTTGCCGCCGTACTTGGCGATGAAGGCCTTGGCGTCTTCCTCGTTGCTGAAGCTGCCGAAGGTGGGGCCCATCGAACCGAGCCGGCTGCTGCCCTCCGCGTAGATGGCCGTGCGCGCATCGATCCAGTGGCCTTCCGGGTGGTCCCAATCCGCCTTGCCCATGTCCTGCACGTACACGGCGGTGATCTTGCGGACTTCCTCGGGGTGCATCAGCGTGTTCAGCACCTCCATCGTGTCGCAATAGAAGGCGGGCTCCGGCGTGTCGGCAAAGTGGATCTGTCCCTTCGGGCCGGGGTAGTCGGCCAGCAGCATGCCATCCAGCTCGCAGGCCGTGTCCTGGGTGATCTCCACGGGGGCCACGCTGATGGCCTTCTCACCTTCCTTGTCGCAGGCGCCCAGCATGGGCAGGGCGGCCAGGGCCATCAGGCCCATCATCAGCTGGCGCCGGTCATGCCGGGGGGCTTCACCTGCGGACTGCGGATTGCAGCAGCGGCAACGATAGCGCATCGTCGGTTTCTTCATGGTCGGAATCTCCAGTTGGCAATAGCAAGGGGAACCACGATCCAGCCCAGCATCACGGTGGTCAGCACGCCGATGTTCGATACCAGCGGCGGCACCATGTTGACGAGGCCATGGGCACTGCGCACGTCTTCAGTGGAGAAAACGTTGAGGATACGGAAGACGTCGGTGGGGTTCCAGGAGCAGCAGGTACGGGAAGATGTCGCCGCCGTAGTGGCCGGCGGTGGCCACCACGCCCAGCAGCACCAGGTCGAACACCAGCACGAACAGGAACCATAACACGATGGCGGCGCCCGAGGCACGGGTGCGGTCACGCGCCACCACCGAGACCAGCACGGCCAGGCTCAGGAAGGACATGCCCATCAGCAGTGCGCTCAGCACGAAGCCAGCATAGTGAAGGCGCCTTGGGCCGAACTGGTGAGACGAGCATCACGCCCACGGCAGCAGACCAGCCAGCATGGCCAGCGCAAGCGCCAGCGACAGGCCCAGGTACTTGCCGAGCAGCAGTTCGCCGCGCGTGATGGGGTAGGCCAGCAGCAGGTCCAGCGAGCCGCGCTCGCGCTCGCCCACGATGGCATCGAATCCCAGGAGCAGCGCGATCAGCGGCACCAGGTAGATGACGAGACTGACCAGGCTGGTGACGGTGAACTCCAGTGAGCGCAGCCCACGCGCCCTGCTGGGCGCCGCCGGCAGGCGATGACCAGCGAGAACACCGCGAACACCAGCGCCACGGCCAGCACGCAGCAGTTGCGCAGCCGGTCGCGGAAATTCATGGCAGCCACGGTGCCCACCTGCGAGAGCTGAATCATGCCTGTCCTCCTGTCGAGGGTCTGTGGTGTCGTTGGTTGTCGGTCGAGGGGCTCCGGCGGATGCCGGCGTGTTCGGGCTGCCTGATCATCCGGGCTGGCAAAGAACATGTCTTCCAGCGAAGGCTCCTGCACCTGGATGTCAGCCACGTATTCCTGCGCGGACAGCAGGTGCTGCAGCAGGCGCATCTTGTGCCGATGGGGAACGTCGATCACCACCGAGCCGGTGGCGCGGTGTTCACGCACCGGCAGGTGGCCCAGCTCGTCAGGCGGGGCCTGCAGCCAGCGGAGCATGGCCGCAGCATCGGTGCCGGGCGGAGCTGGATCTGCATGTGCAGCGGCAGGGTCGAAGCCGGCACGCAGTTCGGTCAGCGAACCCAGCGCCTGGATGCGGCCATTGGCCATCACGGCCACCCGATCCACCCGGTTCTGCAGTTCGGCCGGGATGTGTGGGTGAGCACGATGGTCAGGCCCTGATCACGCAGCTCGGCCAGCGTGTCCCAGAAGAAGTGGATGGCCCGCGGGTCCGGGCCCGTGGTGGGCTCGTCCAGGAACAGCACCTGCGGGTTGCCTGCAGCGCCTGCGCAAAGCCAGCCGCTGGCGCATGCCCTGGAGTAGGCGCGCACGGGGCGGTCGCCCGCGTGCTCCAGGCCCACTGTGGTCAGCGGTGCGGCGCGGCCGCCGTGTCCAGCCCCTTCAGGCGGGCAAAGAACTTCAGGGTTTCCAGCCCGCTCAGGTTGTCCCACAGCGCCACGTTCTCGGGCAGGTAGCCGATGCGGCGGCACCTGCAGGGCACTGGCCTGTCCGACCGGCTCGCCCGCGATGTGGATGCTGCCCGACGTGGGGCTAGCAGCCCCAACGCGATCTTGAAAGAGCGTGCTCTTGCCGGCGCCGTTGTGGCCGATGAGGGCCGAACACCTCGCCAGGGCGCACGTCAGTGTCACGTCATCGACCGCGGTGAAGGCGCCGAAGCGGCGGGTTACCCCTGAAGCCGGATGATGGCCTCGGAAAGCCCCGGCCGCGGATGCCTGTCCGGGACGATCGGTGGGCGATGGGGCAGGGGCGTTCAGCAGCCATGGCGCAGGTTCTCGGGTGCGTTGTAGAGGTTGTTGCGGGTTTTTCGCCAGCCAGGGTGCCCATTCGGCAGCCAGCGGGTTCATGCGCGGGCGCTGCTCCGACGCTGGGGACCCGCAGGATGGAAACTGCTGGCCCACCATGCGCAGTGCCTGAACGGCCGGGCTGGCCATCAGCAGCGCACGCCAGGTAGCGCCAGGTCAGGCGGTCCACCATGTCGTTGGCTTCGTGGGGATGTCGCCTCGGCCGTCGTCGTTGCGGTCCCAGCCCCGGTAGTTGCTCCAGAGTTGCCTTTCTTGCCGCCCCAGGCCGGGTCGCGCGTGCCGGCGTACTTGACCTGCTGCTGGTTGTCCACGAGTCGTTGCCGTCCACCTCGTTGCGGGAGGCCCGACAGGTGCACGCCGATGCGGTTGTTGGCCACGCGTTGTCGCGCAGCTTGATGTATTCCACGTCGTGAGACGAGAACCCGCGACCGTTGTTGGCCACCCAGTTGCCGTCCACTTCCGAATCCTGCAGCGTGCGCAGCGGTGCCGTGGTCGAGTTCTTCCAGGCGCGATTGTTGCGGATGGTCTGGTCACGAACCTCCATCGAGTGCCAGGCCGCCCCGGTTGTGCCAAGTATCGTTGTCTTCCCACAGGTTGTAGTAGGAATTCATGTAGTGCGTGCCGTAGCGACTGTGGTGCAGCCGGTTGCGCTGGAAGATGGCGTGGTGCGACACGTCGATGTAGAGGCGTCACGCACTGAAGCTGATCTCGTTGCCGATGATGCGTGCACCCTTGGTGTTGTAGAGCTCGACGCCATTGCCGCGCTTGGCACTGTCGTAGTTGCGCTTGCCGGTGATGTTGTTGTTCAGCACCTGCGTCGTTGAGCCTTCTCGATCCAGAGCCCGAACGGGTTGTAGCTTAGGAAGCAGTTGCGGACGATGGCACGGTGCGCGCCGGGCTGGATGTAGATGCCGGCGTTCTGCTTCAGCGGGCTGTCGCCCGAATCCGTCACGATCAGCCCCTCGATGACGACATCAGGGGCGATGACACGGATGGTGTCTCCTGGTTGCTGCCACTGATGGTGGGGGCGGTTGATGCCGCGCGCTTCAGCGTCCGGTCGACCCGCGGGTTTTCCACGTGGCGGCCGCGCTCGATGTGGATCTCGTCACCGGCCGTGGCCGGTCGATGGCAGCCTGGATCTTCTCGCTTGGTGGACGGTGATCACGGCCGCCTGCGCCATCGTGCTGCCCAGCAGGCCGGCCAGCAACAGCAGGCCGGCCAGTGGGCGCAGTTTTGTGCCCGGCGTGCGCCAGGCAGGGCTCTCTGGATATTGTCATGGATGATCGGGGAGATGCCATCAGAGCACCAGCGCACGGGCGGGTCAGCAACCAGAACGGTGCCGCGCCGATCAGCAGGTTCTTGAATGATCATAGCTGATCATGTCCATGACGTTGGCATGGCGGTAGGGTCTTGCGCCACCACGGACCATCCTTCACGTAGCGCTGCCCTGCAGGCGCCTCAGCACCTCGAACACGCTCCAGCCAGACCAGGCACCGATCACGCCCAGCGGCGGGGCGCTGCCGCTGGCAGCCAGGATCCACACCAGGGTGGCAGCCAGGGCCAGGGCAGCCCCACGGCCACGACCAGATGGCTGGACTGCCAGCCTTCACGGCTGAAGGGGCCGCAGTGGTCGACGATCTCGCCCAGCCAGCGGCGGCTGCCTCGAGGTTTCCACCGGGGTGAACCCGTTCGGACGGCCAGCGCGGATCGACGCCCTTGACGAGCTGCGCCGGCGTGGGCGTTTCGGGAATGATCGGGATGTAGCCGTCCCCTGCCGATCGGGGGTCAGCGGCTGCCCGTACGCTCACGTGCCTTTGCGTTCCTTGGCCAGCGGCGGGCGAGCCTTGTCATCGGTGTACAGGATCAGAGCAGTCCAGACAGTGCAGGCACTCCCGATGGTCGATCTGGCCGTCGGCGTTGATGGCCAGCGAACCGCAGTCCTTGGCGCAGGCCTTGCACTTGTTGCAGTCGGAGCTTGCGCGTGAGGCCGAACTCAGCGGAACGTGCTGGGCATGGCCTGCGAGGCGCCCAGCGGGCAGATGTACTGCAGTACGGCCGCTCGGTGAAGATGGCCAGCCCCAGGATGGTCAGCACGAAGGCCCCAGTCAGGGACCAGCTGCGGTTGGTGATGCCCACCAGGAAGGTGGTCTTGAAGGGCTCCACCTCAGCCAGCTTCTCGGCCTCGACCATCGAGAACAGCGACACGGCCAGCAGCACGAAGCACGCATGCTTCACCCGCTTCAGCCGGTTGTGCCACTTCATGGGCGGCAGGAACTGGAAGCGCGCGAGACCGATCTTCTCGCCAATGACGTGCAGGCCTTCCTGCAGCGAGCCGAACGGGCAGGCCCAGCCGCAGAACAGGCCCCGACCGAAGACGAAGACGGTGATGAAGATGAAGATCCAGAACAGGAAGAGGAACGGGTCGCTCAGGAACAGCGTCCATTCCCACTTGAAGAGGATGGAATGGAACCAGGTAACACCTGCGTGACCGACGGCTGCGCGCAACCCGAAGCCGCAGAAGATGCTGAGGATCCAGAACGGATACTTGAAGCCGTTGACGGGCCACTTGTTCTTGTGGCTGGAAAGCCGCGTGAGCCGCTCGCGGAAGGCATAGACCACGGCAATGGCCGTCGGCATGATGCCGAGAGCACCAGCTGCACCCATTTGGCCTTCCATTGCTTCCAGCCAGGCCGGATCGGGGCGCACCACCTTCGGATGCCCACCACCAGATACTGGGCCGGCAGCGGTATTCGCTCTCGAAGGCCGTGAAGGTCTTGGTGCCGGTGCTGCGGTCGAGCTTGTTGCCCAGGAAGCTCGGCTTTCCACGGGTGAGCGGCCGAGAAGCCCTTGGAGCGGATGATGAAGATGCCGGATTCAGAATACGACGGCGCACTCCCTGGCGCTTGATGCTGTCCCACGCAGGTTCAGCGCGTCGGTGTCGCGGAAGGTGAATGAGTCGTTCTCCTGGTGGACCTGGATGCGGTCATAGATGCCGCCCCGCACGAAGCCCAGGCCCTTGAAGGACTCCTTGCCGTCGGTGCGGATGATGAAGATAGCGTTCTCGCCTTCCTTCAGGTTCTCGCGCAGGTTCTGCCAGGTGTTCTCACCCAGGATGGCGGGGCCCACGATGGGAGAGTTGAGCGAGGCCCACTACAGCTCGATGAAGGGCGAGCCGGTGGCATCCAGCCCCACCTGCGGCTGCTGCGCCCAGTTTCTGGATAGCGCCCTGCTTGACCAGCGTGTTCCAGTCAGGCGGCGGCTCGCCGGCCTTCGGTTCCACGTACTGCACCGGCTTGCGCTCGATGGGCTTGGGGATGCCCACCTGTCGTGCCGCACGGCAGCCGAGGTCATGATGACCTGGTTCTGAGGCCACCACGGTGACGGTGGCGCCGAGATGGCGTCCACCGATCACGTTGTCCTCGGGCGGGACTGGCCCCACCTCGATGTTGTCCTTGACGGAACGGCCCAGATACTGGTCGTTGAACTCAGCAGCGCCGATTCAGGAATGCCCAGCAGGAGGATCGGCTCGAGTGTTGAGCACCTTCACACCGACATGCTTGCCGTCTTGTCCATCCCGATCAGCGTGACGACAGGCTTTCCGGAGTGAGGCGGGCGTGTCGGTGATGTCGATCGACAGCATCCACTAGCCCAGCACCTGCTTGCCATCGGGGCCGCCCAGCGCCTCCACGTGGGGCGGCTGGCCTGCGCTGCGAGAACGACGTGGCGCCCGGGAAGATCGTCCTTGCAGGGCACCAGCGCACACTGTCCCGGCGCCGTGGCCAGATCGGGGCAGATTGGCTTCGTCGCCTGGGAACCGCCGGCACCCGCTGCGGGCGGGCCGACGCGTTCAGGGACAGCAGGGCCGAAGGCGGCCGCCAACAGCCCCTCCCAGAGAGGTCCATTTCATGTCTAGCTGAGATCCGGAAAGAATTCATCATCCATCGAAAATGGCCGGGAACCGGGCTGCTCATCACAGCCCGGCTGCCGGCCATATCGCTATCTCCAATCAGATCAGCAAGGATCGATCAGGGTTCGACCATCATGCGGCCGCGCATCTCAAGGTGAAGCGCATGGCGGAAGTTGGTGCAGTAGAACCAGAACAGACCCGGCTTGTCGACCTTGAAGGTCACCGAGACGGTTTCCTGCGGGTTCACGATGAACTGGATGTTGTCTCGGAATCGCAAACCCGTGGGTCGATCTTCCACCTTGTCGATGTTGGTCAGATACCAGGTGACCTCGTCGCCGACCTTCAGCTTCACTCCGAGCTCATAGGACGGGGCGAACGACACCATCTTCACCGTGACCTTGTTGCCATTGCGCGTGACGCCGGCTTCCGATGCGTCCTTGGTGGCCATCGGGAAGTCATCCATATTGTAGAACCTGCTTCGGATGCAGCCAGTCGCGCGGGAAGATCACAGTCGTGCGGCTCCGGACGGACGGCGTTGTCGTGCGCCAGAATCATCTGCTCGCCCGTGATGTCCAGCAGCTGGTCATTCTCGGCGTGCAGCAGGGCCCTCGGCAGGAAGCGGTCCTTCGAGAACTTGTTGCCCACGGCCATCCAGATGCCGTCAGCAGCACGCGTCTCGGCGCAGGTGGCGTTGATGTGGCCGGCTGGTACATCACGTCGATCTTGTGCACGATCGGGTTGATCGTCTTGTCGCCGGCGTACTTACTTGATGGCCTTCTCGACGTTCCACTTGCAGACCTGGCTGTCCAGGAACAGCGTGGTGTAGGCGTTGCCGCGGCCGTCGAAGGTCGTGTGCAGCGGTCCCAGGCCCACTTCGCTCGGCCACGATGGCCTTGTCCGGGTCGTCCAGCTGCCGTCGAACCAGTCCAGCACCTTCTGCAGCTCGATGACGGTGCAGGTGGGCGAGACTTGCCCGAGCACACGAAGTACTTGCCGTCGGGCGAGGCATTCACGCCGATGCGGGTTCTTCGGCACCGACACGCGGCACACCAGCGCCGTCTTCGGATCCTTGTTGAACTCGATGCGGCCTTCGACCACCGGCACCTTGGGTCGCCGATGGTGGTGAACACCTTCCTTCACCGCCTGCTCGATGCGGGCCACGTTGAAGAACACGGCAGGCGTCCCGCTCGTTCGACATCATGTCGGTGTAGTACTCACCTTCTTCCAGGTTGTACTGGTTGGTGGCAGCCAGCTTGCCGTCGAACGAGGTGGCAACGAGGTCGCAGTTGCCGTCGATGCGTGCCTGCCGCTTCACTTCCATCGTCAGGGCGTTCACGCAGGTGAAGAGCGCGCCGTGCGGGTGGCGTCCTCGATGTCCTTGCCGTGGTTGGGCAGCGGAACGCGGAATTCCTGGCCGCAGAACACGCGCGTGGTGTAGTTGATGGCCGGGTCGACCGGGTCGCGCTTGTCGGGGAAGATGCCGTGGAAGCCCTGGATGTTCGGGATCTTGGTGATCTTGTCGCACACCATGTAGTCAGGCGGAAGCGGGCCAGGCGGGCGTTGATCTTGTCGTTCACCCAGCAGTACTTGCCGTCGTGAGATGCCGTCCTTGTAGGGAGGCCTGAATGTGTGGTGTCGCCCACGGTGTACTGCACGCGAGCCATCGGGGTTGGTGCCCATGATGGCCTTGGATTCGTTGGTGAGGCCCCAGCCCGTCAGGTGGTCAGTCTCGAAGCAGGGCATGCGCGCGAGCTCGCGGCCCGACGGGATGCCCAGGATGCGTGCGTCACCCGAGTGGCCACTGCTCCAGAGGCCATAGTGGGTGTCGAGCTGACCCGGCTTGACTTCGGTGGTGCCGGCGCCGCCTACATGAGCGTCATGCTCGGGGGCCGCGCCTGCGGGTGCGCCAGCGGCATCAGCCGGTGCGTTCTTGGGGCTGTCTTCCTTGCATCCGGCCAGCGCCACACTGCCGATGCCCAAGGCCGCTGCAGCGTTCAGGAAGCGCCGTCTGCCGATGCCGGCGGGTTCTTTTTCCCCATGGAGTCCTGGGCTTTGAGGCTCATGCTGTTCTCTCCTTGCGTCAGACCGTTTTGTTGACCGACTTGTTAACTGACGTCTCAAGGATAGAGCAGGGGGCGTTTCATGAGATTGATGCGGAGTCAATTCTGTTTGATTTCTGTCAATTCAGATGCTGTTCATCCCTCGCGTCGGGCACGCGACCTGTCGCCATGAATGGGCGTCTCTGGATTCTATTTCATATAAAAATGTCTATCATAACGATGAGGGGATGACAAAGGGTCAGGTGGGCGGCCTTCGGTGTTCCGACCTTGGTTGACACAAGCAGGGCAATGAGATGAGGGGACCAGTAAGAGTCTGGAGCGTTCAGTGTGGCTAGGGGTGAGCGAGACTGAAGAGTTGGCGTAACTAGCTCGCTATGTGGCGAGGTGGCTTGCAGGTAAGGGGCCCGTTGTCGAGGCGTCGAGCAGCATCGGCAAGACGATACTGCTGCGACAATTGCCAGGCTGAGCTTCTGTTGCTCCTTGCCTGTTTTGCTGTGTGCTCCCCTGTTGATTATGGCTGCGCCTTCAAAGGCGTAGCTGAGCCCAGCGTGCTGGGTGGTTGAGGGGGACGGAGTGAGGTTGGGGTCGTGAAGCACAGAATGGTTCTGTAGAACCTATATGGACTTGCCCAAAGGGAATTGCGGGATGACGGTGCAAGTTTTAGACACGGCATTGTTATCGAAAGTGGTGATCGGTGTTGAGAATGGAATGACTGGAGCCCTCTCCCTTGTCCTGATAACGAACTTGTCGCTTTCAAACCATGGGAAAGGGGTTTCGATGTGCCTTTGGAAACTAATATCAAAGATGTCGAGGTTCGTAAATTAGAATATCAGTTTTGCTATGTCGCTGGCCGCGTTTAGGCCGCCTCGCCAATCGCTGCCGCTTTTGGGGAGGGCGAAGGTGTATCGGTCGTCACCTTGGAAGGTGAGTTTAAAATGCTTTCCATCGTCGGAAATTAGAAGCCCATTTTTCGAGTTCACGTCGTGTTTTTGTGTCGATGGTTTTCATGCCTCGGAGTAATCTCTTCAGCTGTTCTCGATGGAGCTTCGGAGAGGGGAGGGAGAGCTCATTTGCTTCGAGGATGGATTTTAATATATGCTGGCGGCGATAGTCGTCGGGGATGCGATGTGGAGGCATCTTTGATCGCGATCAATTAGCGTGCCGAGATCTCGTTTGGATAAAGGTCGCGCTCTTTTCCAAGTCAGGAGTAGTATGCCGCTTGTAGTGCTGGTGCAGGTCTCGTTCTTTCGGAGCTCGTTGCGTGAGCGATGAATTTCCTTCTCCGCATCCTCGAGGGCGTTGGTCTTTTGCCTTATTTTCTTTATCGAACGTCTCAATGTAATCATCGACCTCCTTGGATCCGGACGCTTTGGAGGGTCTGGATGGTCTGTCGGGACGCTGATTCTTGAATATAAGCCCAAGTGCATCGGTTTGGGCGACGATTCAATAGCGCAGTTCGGACTTCATCTTTTATGGCGGTTACCAAACGGTGAGGATTCGGATATTCTTCGCCCAAGAAGAACGCTCGACGTCCAACCCCTTCAGGCCAGTATATTCCGACCGCCCTCCGTAGACATTTTCGGATTCAACCTCAAGTTGAAGACGAACGGAGAAAGGTCTGTTTGGCTCAACAACGACGTGCGCCATCCCAGATAGAAGTCCTTTGCGAGGCGATCGAAGGCAAGAGGACGTTCTGCTTTAAATGGTGCGCTGATATAGACAATGGGTAGCCAGCGGCCCGCGTCGCCGCGAATAAGCTTGGCGGCGAGATCAATGCCATTCTGGGTAAGAAGGTGTGCTTGGTCTCGAATCTGGAAGGCCGTCTTCTGCCCCTCCAAGAGAGTCTAGTACTGTTCGTACAACGACAGGCTTCTTTGCTGACGGCAAGTATGCTGCGGTATGTTGAGATTCGCATTCAACTCTGATGCCGATCCAGGTATCGGATGGTGTTTTCGAAAATACAGCTGTCGTCAACCATTCCAAGTCATCGTCGCTCCTGCTATAGCGAATCCCTGCGAGATCGATGCCATCCGAATGGCTGACGAGCGACTGAACTTTCTCGTTTCCTCTGAACCAATGCCTCATTCTGTTGCAGGATCTCTGCAGCCTCTCGGAGACTAAGTTAGTGTGGAGAGCCGGAGATCCATGTCACCATCGCATGAAGAAAATCGGCAGTGGTGCGCTTGGCGTCAACAGTAAACTCAGTGGCGAACGAGAGCATCAGAATCCCTCTAGGTGTTTATTTAGCACCTGATCGTTGCTAATGACGGGTATCAGGATTGTACCGTCTTGCCATGATTGATCGTAGGGGCGGGAGCATGGTCTTCGAGCATCAGCTGGACGTGTAGACGAACGCCACATGTCGTGGAGGTGCTTAAAGCTTGAGCTGCATGGTGCATCAGCTATCCTTGAGTGTGCCATGAGGGGCTGGAGTTCGATCCTGCCTGACGCTCGTCAGTGTGTTCTCTGAGGCAACGGGTAGGTAGCAGCCTTCTGGTTGTTTCGGTTGGGCTGCGACGGAGGGCATCGAGAGGAAGGAACGTGCCACAAGCTGGCTAGGCTATTCAAAGATCCCCTTATTTTGGGGAGCGGAGGGGTAAGCCTTGTGGATGCCTGAAGTCGTGGCCATGCAAGCGCAGGAGGCATGATAGCTGAGATGGATGTGAGATCAAGGCTGGCGATAGGGTGCTCGCTCGCGTTCCTGCAAAAGAAGTCGGAGTATGTTCTTTGGTGCCGAGGGCAGAAGAGAGTGGGGTCAGGTGGTCCAAGGAGTCGAGCGCCCTCGGTGCGATAGTGCGCAATTTTGGTACCGGGCCATGGTTTTTCGCTGAACCCCAAAAACGCCCGGCCATGTTGTCGCGACCGGGCGTTGAATCTGGTGGCCAAGGGGCGGAATCGAACCACCGACACAAGGATTTTTCAGTCCTCTGCTCTACCAACTGAGCTACTTGGCCTTTGTCAGGCAGCTGTTGAACAACCGTTGCTGTCTGAGCATGCGATTCTATCCCAGGTATTTTTAGCTTACAAATCCTGCGTGTTCGACCCCGGAGCGCATCCAGGGCAAGGTGGCTTCCGGGATGTCGTGGCGCGTGCTACAGCAGGGGGAAAGGTCACGGTTTCGTGACACGTTCCGCGGCTGCGCGCGCCGATATACTGGCGGGATGAATACCTGCGATGTGGCCATTGTAGGGGCGGGCAGCGTCGGCGCAGCGGCCGCGCTGGCCTTCGCACGCTGGCCGGCGTGTGGCGCTGATCGATCCTCGTCCTGCGGCAGAACCGGGGCAGAAAAACCTCTCGCGCCGGACGACTGGGACGCGGGTGTTCCGCGCTGTCGCCTGCCAGCATGCAGCTCCTGCAGTCGCTGGGCGTTTGGGAACGCCTGGATGCCCAGCGTCTTGCCCCGGTGCATGACATGCGGCTCTTTCATGACCAGGATGGTGGCGATGCGCAGGAAAGCCTGCGACTTGAGGCCTTCCAGGGCAACATCGAGACGCTGGCCACCATTGTCGAGGGGCCGCAACCTTCAGCAGGCACTGGATGCTGCCGTGGCCGAGGCTGCACGTTCCCTGCCGCTGCAACGGGTGCAGGGCAGCGTGTCGTCGCTGGTGCTGCCGGCCCGGGCTGATGGCGCACACCGGCGCGGTTGACGCTGTCCGATGGCCAGGGGCTGGGAGGCAGGGCTGGTGGTGGCGGCCGACGGTGCACGCTCGGCGCTGCGTGAGCTGGCCGGCCTGTCCGTCACGGTGCGTGACTATGGTCAGACGGCGGTCGTGGCCAATTTCGACAGTTCGCTCCCCACGCGGGATGCTGCCTGGCAATGGTTCGATGGGATCTGGGGGTGATGGCGCTGCTGCCGCTCACGGCCATCGGCTGGCCGGCGGGCAAGGGCAGGGTCAGCCTGGTATGGTCGGCGCCCACTGACTGGGCGCAGGCGCTTCTGGAGATGCCGGCCGATGAGCTGGCGCGCCAGGTGGCGGCGCAGGCGCGCGGTGCGTTGGGAAATCTGCAATGCATCACGCCGGCTGCCAGTTTCCCGCTGCGTTCCGTCAGCTGCGCGCGCGTCATCGCCCCAGCCTTTGCCATGATCGGGGATGCGGCGCACGTCGTGCATCCCATGGCCGGGCAGGGCATGAATCTGGGCTTCGGTGATGTGCAGGCCCTGGCGGATGCCTTGCTGGGGGGCGAGGCCCGCTGGTCGCACGGCCATCCTTCCTGGCTGGCGCTGCGTCGCTATGAAAGGGCGCGTCGTGAGCCGGTGGCAACCATGCAGGCGCTGATGACCGGGCTGCACCAGGTCTTCGGCCCGGCGCTGCCCCCGCCGCTGGCCATGGTGCGCAATCTGGGCTGGAAGGCGGTGGCCACCTCCGGCTGGGCCAGACGTCAACTGATCGCTCACGCGATTCGTTGAGCCGGAATCCCATTTCTTTTTATAGAGGCCAGGGGCTGCCACCGACCCGCCGGGAGAGGTATCGGCAGCGCCCGGCCCGTCAGTACCACTCAAAGCGAGATATTCCATGATCGAAAAGATGCGCTCGACGCATGGCCGCGGCCGTGCCCTGCGCCGCACCGTTGGCCAGATGCTGGCCGCAGGGCATGATGGCAACCTGGCTGGCAGCCCGCTGTCGGCGGCCGAGACGAGGCTGATAACGGACGGTCTCCGGCAGAGTCCGTGGCGACGGCTGCCCAGGCCGCATCGGGCAAGGTCGATGATGCCACCCAGACCGCCATCCGCAATGGTCTGCAGCGCCTGATGGCGGGCAACTCCGGCATGAAGATCGAGGGAGATCCGCCCCACGCCGATCCCGGGGCCTCTACGAGGTGCAGGTCGGCCAGATACTGGTCTATGCGGATGGCGCCGGCAAGTACGTGCTGGCCGGTGGGCTGATCGACATCGAGAATCAGCGCAACCTCACGCGTGAGCGATGCCACCGAGCTGTCGCGCATCGACTTCAAGCGTGATCTGCCGCTGGACAAGGCCATCAAGCGGGTCCATAGCGGCGGCAAGCGCGTGCTGGCCATCTTCGAGGGATCGAACTGCTCGTACTGCCGCCGGATGCGCAGCGTGCTGGCCGGCATCGACGATCTGACCATCTATACCTTCACCTATCCGATCCTGGCGCCGTCGTCGCTGACCAAGTCGCAGAAGGCTTGGTGCGCGAAGGATCCGATCCTCAGCCTGGGCCGATCTGATGAGCAACGGCGAGGAGCCGACAACGCGGGTGACTGCAAGACGCCGGTGCAGGAAGTGCTGGCCCTGGGGCGCAAACTCAACGTCACCGGTACGCCCGCTGTTCTTCCCGGACGGTAACCGTGTGCCGGGCGCCACTCTCGCCGGAGCAGCTGGAGCAGCTGCTCGACGCTCAGGGCAAGCTACGGCCAAGAAGGGTTGATCCCTTCCTATCGGGGCGCCAGCAGCCACATGCGCACCGGCGCCTTCATCAGGCCGGCGTTCAGGCCGGCCTCGTGGCCGAACCCCCAGAAGTAGTCGGCACGGCGCCCGCCCATGATTGCGCCGCCCGTGTCCTGTGCCAGCATCAGCCGCTCCATCGGCTGCTGGCTGACCAGGTGGGTGCTCTGGATGAACACGGCCGAGCCCAGCGGGATGCGGCTGCGGTCGACCGCCAGCGAGCGCCCGGGGGTCAGTGGCACACCCAGTGCGCCGACGGGGCCGGCTTCGGGATCGGCCGGGTCGGTGGCCAGTTCGCGGAAGAACACCACGCCCGGGTTGGTCTGCATCACTGGCGCGCCTGCGCCGGATGCTCGCGCAGCCATTGCTGGATGGCGGGCGCTGTCGCTTCCTCGCGCTTGAGGGCGCCTTGCTGCACCAGCGTCCGGCCGATGGCCTGGTACGGATGCCCGTTCTGGTCGGCGTAGCCACGCGGATCAGTGAGCCGTCGCGCACCTGAACCCGGCCTGAACCCTGGATCTCCAGGAAGAGGCATCCACCGGATCATCCAGCCAGGCGATCACCGGCTGCGTGGCATAGCCACGCTTTGTCTCGCAGGTCTCGATCTCGCGGCGGTCGGCATAGGGCACCACGCGCTGGCCGTCAGGCGGCCACGCAGCCGCAGGCCCTTCAGACTAGGGGCTGCACCGCGCTCAGGTCGATGGTCAGCAGGGTCGGTGGGGATGGCCCGAAGGGGGACCTGGTTCGGACGCTCCGCATCCGGCTGCCGGTCAGCAGCGGCTCGTAATAGCCCGTCAGCAGGCCATCGGGCTGGCCGGCATCCAGCAGTTCCCGGGCCACGAGGCGGCTGCCCAGCCACTGGCGCAGTGCAGCGTCGTCACCCAGCAGGGCAAACTCTGCGCATAGCGCCGGCCACTTGCCGGGGGGGCGGGGCAGCGCACACTGCCGGCGCACGGCGTCGGCAAAGCCCTGCAGGTCATCGCTGGCCAGGCCCGGCGGGCGACTGACGAGGGATTTCAGCTGGCACCGCCGGCGCGGTGGGTTTGGTGGGTGTCGTGCTGCAGGCAGCCAGCGCCAGCAGCACCGCCAGCGAGGCGGCCGGCAGTGCGCGGCGGTGCCGCCGGGAGGGGCGGGCTGCACCTGATGGCGGAGGCGTTGCTCCGGCAAGGCTGCGTTCCTGCGTTGGCGTCATGCCGATACTGAGGCGATGCACCATGGATGTTCACCGCCCGAGCGGCGTTCGTGCTGTCCTGCATGTCCCTGTCGTTCCTCGGTGCAGCGTCCGCGACATGTTCAGCGGAAAACTCGGGACCTCGGCGTCGAAGCGGGCACCGTCCTCGGCCACGAAGAAGTAGCTGCCCTGCATGGTGCCCCCCGGGGTGGGCAGCTGGCTGCCGCTGGTGTACTGGAAGCTCTCTCCGGGCTTGAGCAGCGGCTGATGGCCCACCACGCCCAGCCCTCTCACCTCGCGGCGCTCGCCGGTGTCGTCCTGAATGATCCGGTGCCGGCTGATCAGCTGCGTCCCGACCGTGCCGCGGTTGGTGATAAGGTGATGGTGTGAGGCGAATGCGAACACGCCGTCCATCGGCGCCGACTGCTCCTCCACGTAGCGGCTCTCGACGGTGATGTCCACTGCATACCGGTTTTCCGGGGTCATGGGCGATTCCTGGGAAGAGGGTGAGGGCGGGCGCGGACCGGGCGTTTCCGGCAGCGGACCCGGACGGGTTCCTGAATACAATGTGATGATTCTATTCAACACTCGCTTCAAGGGCAGGGCAAGCCACATGACATACCGGATCGCTCCCAGCATGCTTTCGGCCGACTTCGGCAGGCTGAAGGAAGAAGTGCAGGCCATCGAGGCCGCAGGCGCGGATCTTCTGCATTTCGACGTGATGGACAACACGTACGTTCCCAACCTGACGGTGGGGCCGATGGTCTGCAGGGCGCTGCGCCCGCACATCCGCATGCCCATCGACGTGCACCTCATGGTCTCGCCGGTGGATTCGCTGGCCGCAGCCTTTGCGGACGCCGGCGCCGACATCATTACCTTCACCCCGAGGCCAGCCCTCACGTGGACCGGACCCTGCAGCTGATCCGCTCGCGTGGCTGCAAGGCGGGGCTGGTGTTCAACCCGGCCACACCACTGTCGTGGCTGGACTACACGCTGGACCAGCTCGACATCGTGCTGCTCATGTCGGTCAGCGGGCTGCGGCCAGTCCTTCATCCCGGAACCCTGGCCAAGTTGCGTGACGCACGGCAGCGCATTGATGCCGAGAAGGCGCGCAGCGGCCGTGACATCTGGCTGGAGGTCGATGGTGGCGTCAAGGTCGACAACATCGCCGAGATTGCCGCTGCGGGGGCCGATACCTTCGTAGCCGGTTCGGCGGTTTTCGGCGCGCCCGATCCGGACGGGGGGTACCATGGAGTCCTGAAGCGCTTCCGCGAGGCGCTGGCCTAGAGCCGCAGGTCCTGCAGGCCGGCTCTGGCTGCCTGGGAGCTTCATGGGCTCAGGGGCGAAAGTGCAAGCGCAAGCCCATGCCTGCGGGCATCCGCTGCCATTACAGGAGCCAGCCACCATGTCACAAGCCAACGTCCCGTCGTCATCCTCCCTGCCACCCGGGATGCAGCTCCGGCTGGCTGCCGTGCGCGCCCTGTGCTTCGACCTGGATGGCACGCTGCTGGACACCATCCCCGACCTGGCGGCAGCGGCCAACGGCATGCTGGTCGATCTGGGGCTGGCGCCACGCCCCGTGGACGAGGTGGGCACCTACGTGGGCAAGGGTGCCGATCGCCTCATCCTGCGCATGCTGGAGGCGGCTGGGCAACCCACCGAGGAAGGCTCCGACGCCTTCGCGCAGGCACGCAAGCGCTTCCATGCGCACTACCGGCACTGCAACGGCAAGGAGGCACGCCTCTATCCGGGCGTGGCCAGCGGCCTCAGGCGCATGGCCGACATCGGCCTGCCCATGGCCTGCGTCACCAACAAGCCGCAGGAATACATCCAGCCGCTGCTGCTGCACTTCCATCTGCGCCAGTATTTCGACTTCTTCATTGGCGGCGACACACTGCCCACCAAAAAGCCGGATCCGGGGCCGCTGCTGGAGGCAGCCCATCGCTGGTACCTGGCTCCCGGTCAGGTGCTGATGGTGGGCGACTCGCTCAATGACGCCCAAGCTGCCCGTGCTGCCCACATGCCGGTGGTGATGCTGCCCTATGGCTACAACGAGGGGCGTCCGCTGGATTCGGTGGATGCCGACGCCACGATCGAGGACCTGGATCAGCTGGCCACCTGGCTGGAGCTGTCGCGGGGGCTGACACCCACCGCCCCGTCGTCGAAACCGTAAGGGCGGGTTTCTGCCTCGCTGCGTGTCCTGGAAGGGGCGCATGGCGATGTTGTCCGGGAACATGTGTTCCCGGGCGATACGTCCATGTGCTGACAGACTGGTATGCTTTTTGCCCGTTCTGCAGGTCTTTCCCAGGCATCGCAAATGACCGAACTCGAATTCAAGGCGCTGGCGCTGGGGCTATAACCGCATCCCCGTCATGCTGCAGACGCTGGCCGATCTGGACGAGTCCGCTCGGCCTCTATCTCAAGCTGACCGACTCCGCAACCGTCGCATGTCCTTCCTGCTCCAGATCCGTGAGTGGGCGGCGAGCGCTCGGACGCTATTCCTTCATCGGCCTGCCGGCCCGGACCGCCATCCGCGCCAAGGGCGCCCATATCGGTGGTACGTGACGGCCAGGTGATTGAGGGCCGTCGAGGGTGACCCGCTGGCCTTCGTGCAGCAGTACCAGCGCCGCAACCGCGTCCACCTGCTGCCGGGCTGCCGCGCTTCTGCGGTGGCCTGGCCGGCTATTTCGGCTACGACGTGGTGCACTTCATCGAGCCCAAGGTCGGCAATGTCGAGAAACCCGACCCCATCGGCGTGCCCGACCTGCTGCTGCTGGTGGTGGACGAGCTGGCCATCATCGACAACCTCAGCGGCATGATCTATCTCATCGTCTATGCCGATCCGTCCGAGGCCAAGCCTACGGCAAGGCCCGCGACGGCTGCGCATGAGCTGCGCATGCGGATGCGCAACGCGGCATTGGCTCCCGAGGACCTGGTGATGGGCGGTGGCGGCCATGCCGCGCATACGCCCATCGAGCGCCCGTTTGCGAAGGAAGACTATCTGGCCACCGTGGCCGTGGCCCGCGAACACATCATCGCCGGTGACCTGATGCAGGTGCAGATCGGCCAGATGTCTGCGCAAGCCCTTTTGCCCATTCACCGCTGTCGCTGTACCGGGCGCTGCGCTCCATCAACCCGTCCCCTACATGTACTACTACGACTTCGGGGACTTCCACGTGGCGGGCTCCTCGCCCGAGATCCTGGTGCGTCAGGAGAAGGGGCCCGAGCCGCGTGTCATCCTGCGCCCCATCGCCGGTACCCGCAAGCGGGGACTGACCGAGGCCGATGATGCTCGTGCGGCCGAGGAACTGCTGGCCGACCCGAAGGAGCGCGCCGAGCACCTGATGCTCATCGACCTGGCACGCAACGACATCGGTCGCCTGGCACGCACCGGTACCGTCAAGGTTACCGAGCAGATGGCCATCGAGAAGTACTCGCACGTCATCCACATCGTCTCCAACGTCCAGGGCCAGCTCGAGAAAGAGATGGACGCCATTGACGTGCTGCGCCACCTTCCGGCCGGCACGCTCACCGGCGCGCCCAAGGTGCGTGCCATGGAACTCATCGAGAAGCTGGAGCCCGTCAAGCGCGGCATCTATGGCGGCGCCTGCGGCTACCTCAGCTATTCGGGCGAGATGGACGTGGCCATCGCCATTCGCACCGGCGTGCTCAAGGACGGCATCCTGAACGTTCAGGCGGCGGCCGGTGTCGTCTATGACTCGGTCCCCGAGAAGGAGTGGCAGGAGACCGAGATGAAGGCTCGGGCGGTGCTGCGCGCCGCCGAAATGGTGAAGCGGGCTGGCCAGCGGAGGCTGAGGCCAGCGGGCGCCCGGCCGAGCGCCGAGCGCCGGGCGCGGTGGCGATCAGCTTGCCGGACTGCTGCAGGCGGGAGCGTTGCGGTAGAGCGCGTTGCGGCTGATCCCGGTGTTGTCGTTCGTCTGATCGGCCAGCGTCGTCATCGTTACCGTCGTCCAGCCGTTGCGCAGCGATTTTGGGGCCAGTGCCGGCAGCCGGGATCGCTACGCCGCGCATGCTGATGTGGGCCGGCGGGTAGTAGTCGGCACTCACCGTCATCAGCGCACGGCCACCGCTGATCAGTCGTGCCTGCACGCTGACCGAGATGGCCTGCACGTCACCCGGAATGCTCACGAAGTTGAACCAGCCATGCAGCGGGTTCGGCGAGTAGGCCGTGGCCGCTGGCGAGCTGGTCATGCGGCAATCGGTCAGGAGCGGTGATTGCGCCGTGCAGGTGCCGATCTCGGGACGGATGTCGCCCTGGCCAGCAGTCGCCAGCGCTGCGTGCTGCGTGAAAATAGAACACCGACATCCGGCCCACCTGGATATGGGCCGGGCTGCGGCTGCCCTGCGGCCCCGAGATCACGAACCAGGGCATCAGCCGGTTCCAGGTGCCACCCACGCCACGGAATTGCGGCAGACGCTGCTTTTCCCACCACGGCCAGTGACTCCAGCCTCCCAGTGCGCTGATCGAATAGCCTGCATGCGACCACGTCCAGGCAGGATTGATCCCCCGCCAGATAGCCATCTCCCCAGCCCTGGTCCGCGATCATTCGGGCCGGCCGCGCGCATACGGCGTCACCGGCACTCTGCGCCTGAATGGAGGTACTGACGGTCATCAGGGCCAGCAGGCCGATGGCAAGCGAGGACTTTCTGGACGAGGGCTTGTTCATGAGTATCGACGGGTTAGGAATGAATGGAAATGGACGGAAAAGGATCGAAAGAAGGGGCCTCGCGTCCTGTGCCCAGGTAGCAGAAACCGACCGGAAAGGGGGCTGAGGTCTATGAGCGTTGTATGAAATTACTTTCAGTTACAACAAAGCATGCAGGATCTCCATCCAGGGCGACATGGGCAGCGCGTTTGCAGGCAAGGGGGGCTTGACAAACATAAGAAGACTTGACTCTTCCTGCTGTCCGTTCCCGGATCATCGACGATCATCAGCATGACCGGGATTCACAACGACGGGTGTCGGTGATTTTGAACACGAGGTTCATGCTTCCGTCATCTGTTGTGATCATTCGCTATCTCTATGCTGATGAACGGCGTCGAGCATACGATGACAGCGGATTCATGACGGTATGGACTTCGCTGAATCTTGTTGTGACAGCGTTTCCAGTGTGAATATTCGTGAGCAGTGCTAATGTATTCGCTCAATTGCCTGTTTTTTCAGCGGGTGTTGGTTTGAAGTCGACGACATTTGTTTAAATTTAGTCAAATTTAACGATTGTTATAATATCGTTGTCTGGTTTGGACGGTTTGTATCCGAGACAGATCTCCGCTCGCTGCGTCTTCTCACGTATTGCACGCTATTTTCAGCAGAAGGGGTTCCTGGCTGCTCTCGCGGCTGCCCTTTGCTTCATGGCTCGAAAAGCGGTCGATCTGTCGGTCGCGAGGCCCTCAAATAGCGGAAGATGCGCCACTGATCATGCATATTTTGGATGGCGAAAGAACGCTGGCTTTTCTCTAGGGAAGCTCTCGAGGGAAAAGTCAACAGGATTGGGGCTGCGCTGTCGAAGGTGTAACCGAATTGTTCCTTTGTGGAGGGTGGTTCACCCCCAGCATTCCTCCCTGCGCGCATATGCGAAAACTGCATATGCTTCCTTGTTCGTCGCCGCTCGGAGGGCGTGCCTCTATCTGCCGACCGCGAAATGCGGCATTCTTGCAACCCCTGCAAGGGCCGCTGGCCGAACGAAGGACCAAGATGATCAAGAAACTGCTTGTCGCTTCCCTGCTGTCCACCACGCTGCTGCCGCTGGCAGCCAGGCACGCCCGTGCCGCTGAGCGCGTTCGGCAGAATCCGCCACGCTAGATCCGCACGCTGTCAGCGTCGGCCTCAACTTCAACCTGCTGCATCAGATGTACGAGCCGCTGGTGATCCGGCTGGCCGACAACTCGCTGCAGGGTGCGCTGACCGAGCTGGGAAGCAGACCGACGATCCTTCCGTCTGGGCGTTCAAGCTGCGTCCGGGCGTCAAGTTCCATGACGGTACCCGCTGACGGCTGCCGACGTGGTGTTCTCGCTCAAGCGGGCGCAGGCGCCGTCCTCGCAGATGAAGTCGTTGCTGTCCTCGGTCCGTGAGGTGGTGGCGGTCGATCCGCTCACCGTCCACATCAGGACCAGGGGGCCGGACCTGGTGCTGCCCGACAACCTCACCAATCTCTTCATCGTGAGCGAGGAGGCCCTGGACGCGCGCTCACCAGGCGGAGGCGCCCCAGGACGCGCGTCAAAAACCGAGAACTACGCCGCGCGCCCGTGAACAGTCCGGCCCGTACGCTTGTCTCGCGTGAGGTGGATTCGCGCACGGTCATGAGCTCAACCCCACCTACTGGGGCAAGGGCCAGTTCCGCTGCAGGTCACCGAGCTCACCTATGTGCCCATCAAGTCGCCCGCGACCCGGGTGGCGGCCCTGCTGTCCGGCGAGATCGACTTCCTGCAGGACGTCGCCTGCAGGACGTGGCCCGGCTCAAGTCCAACGCCAACCTGAAGGTGGCCAGCGGGCTCGAGAACCGCACCATCTTCCTGGGGCTCGACGTGGGGTCGGCCAAGCTGCGCCATTCCTCGGTCACCGACCGCAACCCGCTGGCCGATGCCCGGGTGCGCGAGGCGCTGGCGCTGGCCATCGACCGTGATGCCATCCAGAAGGCCGTGATGCGCGGGCTCTCAGCCCACCGGCATGCTGGCGGCGCCCTTCGTCAATGGCTACGCAAGGCGCTGGCTGCCTATCCCAGAGCAGATCCGGCGCGCGCTCGCAAGCTGCTGGCCGAAGCCGGCTACCCCGAGGGCTTCACGCTCACGCTGGATGCGCCCAATGATCGCTACGTGAACGACGAAGCCATCGCCACCGCCGTGGCGGGCTTCCTGGCGCGCATCGGCGTCAAGGTCACGGTCCAGGCGCGGCCGTTTGCCTTGCCCAATGCGCTGCTCACCAGGGCGACGGCGATTTCTACCTGTATGGCTGGGTGTGCCCACCCACGACTCGGCCTATGTCTTCGACTACCTGGTCCACACACGGGGCAAGAATCGTCTGGGCACCTGGAACATCACGGGTTACAGCAACCCGCAGCTCGACACCCAGATCGAGTCGCTGTCCTCTGAAGGCAACCGCGACAAGCGCAACGCCACCATCCAGAGCATCTGGGAGGCCACTCGCCAGGCGGGCTTCTACATTCCGCTGCATGACCAGATGATCAGCAACGCCTCCATTCCCAGTCTGGATGTGCCGATCCATCCCAACAACATCACCTACTTCAAGCTGGTGAAGGTCAAGAAGCCCTGATCCATGCTTGCCCGTCTGCTCGGCCGCCTTGGCCAATCGGTGCTGGTGCTGCTGGTGGTGTCGATGGTCTCGTTCCTCGTGTTCCGCTACATCGGCGATCCCACCGTCAGCCTGCTGGGTGAGGATGCCTCGGTGGCCGAGCGCGAGGCCCTGCTGCATGAACTGGGCTTCGACCAGTCGGTGCCGGTGCAGTACGCCGGCTATCTGAAGCAGGTCCTCAGCGGCCACTTCGGCATCTCCTATCGCTTCCGCCAGCCGGTCACCGAGGTCATCGCTTCGCGCGTGCCGGCCACCGTCGAGCTGTCGCTGGCCGCCGCGCTCTTTGCGGTAGTGGGCGGCATCGGCCTGGGCGTCTACACCGCCATGCGCCGGCAGTCGCTCGTGTCGCGCACCATCATGGGCGTCTCGCTGGTTGGCGTCTCGCTGCCCACCTTCCTCATCGGCATCGGCCTCATCTACCTGTTCTCGGTCGAGCTCAAGTGGCTGCCGGCCTTCGGGCGGGGCACGCTGGTCGATGTCGGCGGCTGGCAGACCGGGCTGCTCACCGTCTCCGGGCTGTCGGCGCTGGTGCTGCCCGCCATCACGCTGGGCTTCTTCAGCTCACGCTCATCATGCGGCTGGTCGCACCGAGATGCTTTGACGTGCTGCGCAGCGACTACATCCGCTTTGCACGCGCCCGGGGTCTGCGCAACGCCACGCTGTATGGTCGGCATGCGCTGCGCAACACCCTCATCCCCGTCATTACCATCATCGGCCTGCAGCTGGGCTCGCTCATTGCTTTTGCCATCGTCACCGAGACCGTCTTCCAGTGGCCGGGACTGGGGCTCCTGTTCATCACGTCCATCCAGGGGGTGGACGTGCCGGTGATCTCCGCCTACCTGCTGATGATCGGGCTGCTCTATGTCGGCATCAATCTGGTGGTGGACCTGCTCTATGCCTGGGCCGACCCGCGCCTGCGTCGGCGTTGAGGCCACGCAGCCCATGCTCTTCTTTCGTCCTGCCCCGAAAGCCGTTCCTCTGAGTCCCGGCTGGATGCAGCTACCCCCTCGGGGACGCACCGGTTTCCTGACGGATGCTTCCGACGCGATGGTGAAGGGGCCCGAGGGCCCGGATGTGCCTACCGACACGTCGCGGCTGGCGCCAGTCGGACTCGCTGCTGGTGCGCAGCCTGGCCGGATCGCGCCTGACCCAGGTTGCCCTGCTGGTAGCTGCTGACCTGCATCGGCCTGGCCATTGCCGCCCCTGGATCGCCTCGCAAAACCCCTTCGATCCCGCTGCGCTCGATCTGCTTGATGCCTTCACGCCGCCGGGTGGGGAGGGCATCTCGGGGCACAGCTACTGGCTGGGCGCCGATGACCAGGCGTGATGTCTGGTCTGCCATTCTGTATGGGCTGCGGCATGTCGGTGCTGGTCGGTGGCCTGTCCGATGCTGCTGTCCATGCTCATCGGCGTCACGCTCGGCGTGCTGGCCGGTATATCGCGGTGGCTGGCTGGATGTGCTCATCATGCGCATTGCCGACGTGCAGCTCACCTTCCCGGTGCTGCTGGTGGCACTGCTCATCTTCGGCATTGCCGGGGGCGTCCTGCCCAGCGGTCTGGGGACGACGTGGCCGTCACGTCATCATCGTCGCCATTGCGCTGTCTGACTGGGTGCAGTACGCCCGCACCGTGCGTGGTGCCGTGATGGTCGAGAAGCAGAAGGACTACGTGGCGGCCGCCCGCATGCTGGGGCGCTCCTCGCCGGGCATCCTGTTCTTCCACGTGCTGCCCAACGTGCTGGCGCCCGTGCTCGTCATCGGCACCATCAGTCTGGCGCTGGCCATCGTCGCCGAATCCACGCTGTCCTATCTTGGTGTGGGGCTGCCGCCGACCCAGCCCTCGCTGGGCACGCTCATCCGCATCGGCCAGGCGTTCCTGTTCTCCGGCGAATGGTGGATCCTGCTCTTTCCGTCGCTGATGCTGCTGGCCCTTGCGCTGTCGGTCAACCTGGTGGGGGACTGGCTGCGTGACGCCCTCGACCCCCGCCTGCACTGAGGTGCCCGTGACAGACACCCCGAAACCCCTGCTGGTCGCCGATGCGCTCGATGTCATCTTCGACACCTACCGCGGCCCGCACCAGGTGCTGCACCAGGTCTCGTTCCAGATCGCGCCGAGCGAGATTCTCGGTGTGGTCGGTGAATCCGGCGCGGAAAAATCGATGACAGGTCTGGCCGTTGCCGGACTCATCGAGGCGCCGGGTCGGCTGGCACGGTAGCGTCACGCTGGAAGGTGTGCGCATCGATACGCTGCAGGGTGAGGCCATCCGTCGCCTGCGTGGCCGACGCATCGGCATGGTCTTTCAGGATCCGCTCACCAGCCTCAACCCGGTGCTCACCATTGGGCAGCAGCTCACCGAGACCATTCGCACCCACCTGCCGCTGTCCGAGGGGCAGGCCACCAGCTGGGCGCTTGCCCTGCTGGCCGAAGTCGAGATTCCGCAGCCCAGTGGCGGCTCTCCCAGTATCCGCACCAGCTCTCCGGCGGCATGCGTCGGCGTGTGGCCATCGCCCTAGCGCTGTGTGCCGACCCCTGCCTGCTGATTGCCGACGAACCTACCACCGCACTGGATGTTTCCGTGCAGGCGCAGATCATCGCGCTGCTGCGGCGTCTCTGCCGTCAGCGGGGCCTGTCGGCTATGCTCATCACCCACGACATGGGCGTCAGTGCCGAGACACGCGGACCGCGTGATGGTGATGGTCGGTGGTCGTGTCCTGAAACGGGCCCGGTCCGCCAGGTGTTGCAGCACCCCCGTCACCGCTATACCCGGGCGTTGATGGCCGCCATCCCTTCCGTCACCCGGCGCCAGCACCGCCTGCCCGTGCCAGGTGTTGAACCGTCGTCGTCCGCGCCGGATGATGGCAACGTGCCGCAATCATTGTCTGGGGTGGATGACGGCGCCCCGCAATGGCAGGCCCAGCCCCGAAGGCTGTCGAAAGTGCGTCAGCCGCTGATCAATCCGAGGAAGCGGATGCCGGCACGCCACTGCTCGCTGTCGAGAACCTCTCTCGTCGCTTCGATCTGTCCTCGGGCTGGTTGCAGCGCCTGCTCTCGCGTGAGCCCCGGCGCATCCTGCAGGCCGTCGACAATGTGGGCTTCACCATCACGCGTGGCCGCACCTTCGGCCTGGTCGGTGAATCCGGCTCGGGCAAGTCCACCGTGGCCCACATGGTGGCGGGCTTGCTGAAACCGGACAGCGGACACATCGTCTTCGAGGCATCGATCGCTGGAGCCGTGACGCCGCACGCTTGCCGGCCGAGCAACGGCTCGCCGCTTGCGTCGCCGCTGCCAGATGATCTTCCAGGATCCCTACGCCAGCCTGAATCCGCGCTGGCGTGTGGCCCGGCTCATCGCCGAACCCTTGCGTAATGCTGGGGCTGGCCACGGATCGCGATGAAATCGAGCACGCGTCATCGACATGCTGCGCCATGTGCGCATGTCGCCCGATGATGCACGCAAGTATCCGCACCAGTTCTCCGGTGGGCAGCGCCAGCGCATCGCCAGTGCTCGCGCCCTCATCAGCCAGCCGGATCTCATCATCTGCGACGAGCCACCTCGGCCCTGGACGTTTCGGTGCAGGCCCAGGTACTCAACCTCATGCGCGACCTGCAGGACGAGTATGGACGACCTATCTGCTCATCAGCCATGACCTCGCCGTCATCCGCTTCGTAGTGTGATGACATTGGCGTCATCGCAGAGGACGGATGGTGGAACAGGGGCAGGGCGCAGGCCGTGCTGGACGACCCGCAGGATCCCTACACCCGTCAGCTGCTGGCCGCCATCCCGTCCCCTGGGCGTCTGATCGGCCAGCATTGCGTCGGCCGGGGTTCAGAGCCCCCAGCTTGCTGTGCCACGTAGTCGGCGTCCTTGTCACCCCGGCCCGATAGGTTCACCAGGATGTGCTCCTCGGGTGAGTGCTTGGGTGCCTCGCGGATTGCCCAGGCCACGGCATGGGCGCTTTCCAGCGCAGGATGATGCCTTCCACCCGGGACAGCGTCAGGAAGGCGTCCAGCGTTTCTTTGTCGCTGGCCGTCGTGTACTCCACGCGGCCCACGTCCTTCAGGTAGCTGTGCTCCGGTCCCACGCCCGGATAGTCCAGACCCGAAGCAATGCTGTGCACGGCGGCCGGCGACCCGTCCGCATTCTCCAGCACATAGCAGCTCATGCCATGGATTTCTCCCGGCTTGCCCCGGGTCAGTGTCGCGGCATGGCGTCCTGGGGTGTCCACGCCCTCGCCGGCAGGCTCCACACCCACTAGATGCACGTCCGCGTCATCCAGGAAGGCCGTGAACATGCCGATGGCGTTCGAGCCGCCACCCACGCAGGCCGCGACATGCTGAGGCAACCGGCCGTGCCGCTCCAGGAACTGTGCGCGCGCCTCGCGCCCGATGATCGCCTGGAAGTCCCGCACCATCTTCGGGAACGGATGCGGCCCCACGACCGAGCCGATTGCATACAGGTAATCGGTCGGGTTCGTCAGGTATTCCTCGAAGGCACTGTCCACGGCTTCGCTTCAGCGTGGCCGCCCCGCGTCACCGGCACCAGTCGGCACCCCAGAATCGCATCTTCGTGACGTTCGGGTGCTCTTTCTCGATATCCACCTGGCCCATGTGGATCTCGCAGGAATGCCCACCAGTGCACAGGCGGTTGCCAGTGCCACCCCGTGCTGACCGGCTCCGGTTTCGGCAATCACCTTCTTCTTGCCCATGAAGCGGGCCAGCAGTGCTTCGCCCAGGCAGTGGTTGATCTTGTGCGCACCCGTATGGTTGAGGTCCTCGCGCTTGAGGTGGATCTGCGCGCCGCCCAGCTGCTTCGACAGCCGCCGCGCATGGAAGATCGGGCTCGGACGGCCCACGTAGTCGGCCTGCAGTGCCGCCAGCTCCTCCTGGAAGTCCGCCCGTTGCCGGATTGTCTCGTAGGCGGCGTCGATGTCGTCCATCGCCTGCTTCAGTACAGGCGGCACCAGCTGCCCCCCATAGGGGCCAAAATAGCCCTTGGCATCGGGCAGGTCGGTATCGAAGCGTCGGGCGGGTGTCGTTGACATGATGTCTCCAGGATAGACAATGGCGGGATGAAGGCCGCCATTGTCGCATCGTTGCAGCCCGCAGACAAGCGCCGTCGCCACACATCCTGGCCATCTGTCAGATCTGATGATGACTTCACCCACGCAAGCCCGCACGCTGCCCTTGGTGACCCACACCTTCGAGACCCCGCTTGGTCCCATGCAGGCCTGTGCCAGTCCGCAGGGCCTGTGCCTGCTGAGTTCACTGATACCGCCCGTCTGGACCACGAGCGCCAGGACCTCTGCCGCCTGCTGTGCGCCCGCATCGAACCTGGGCGCAATACCCACACGATCCAGGCCGAACAGGGAGATCGCCGGTATTTTTCCGGCGGCCGGCAGCGCTTCGATGTGACGCTCCATCCCACCCGGCACGGTCTTCCAGCAGGGGTCTGGTCCATCCTGCAACGCATCCCCTACGGCCGCACCATCAGCTATCAGCATGAGGCCAGGCGCTGGGCAACCCGCGCGCCATTCGTGCGGTGGCCACTGCCAGTGGGACAACCGCATCTCCATCATCATTCCTTGCCACCGCGTCATCGGCGAAGGATGGGGCTGGTCGGCTATGGCGGGGGACTGTCGCGCAAGCAGTGGCTCATCGCCCACGAACAGGCGCATCGACCTTTCGAGCTGCAGGGAGGTGAAGAAGATCCTCGCCGGCTGAGCAGTCAGGGTCCGGTCAGCACGCATGCTGCTTGAGCGTAGCCTGCACACGTCATGCGCGCCGGAAGCCCGGTCTGCTGCGAGTCCGTGAGGGCCGTCGGTCCATGCGAGATTGAAACGCTCGTCTGTCACCGCAGCTCAGCGTCGTGCCGGCCAGCGAAAGCCGTTGCCATAACCATCGTTACCGCTGCCAGCATCGGCAGAATCGCGGCGAATGCTGCCCCGTGAAACCCAGGACCAGCGCAAAGGCCGTCAGTGGTGCGTTCATCGACACCGCCAGGAACCCGACCGATCCCGCCAGTGCCGAGAGCAGCAGGGTCCATTTGTGACAGCGCGCCCAGCCCGGGTACCACCACATCCGGACCTCCCGTCTGCGGAAGCGAGACGCGCCAGCAACGCCAGCAGAAGCCCCGCCAGCGCGCCGATCGACAGCGGGGGTCAGCGTGCCGCCAAAGGCGCCGGCCCGCAGCGTCAGCAACACCACGACCGTCTTGCCCACCAGAGGCTGCGCACGGTGCCAGCGTCGTGCCGTCATAGGCCGCCTGTGCGGCAGAACGGCCATTGCCCAGTACCTGCGGCAGCCATCGCCACCACACGGTGACAAGACACGCCAGCGGCAGCGCCCACAGGACCCCAGCCCCGGGCCGCGGCTTTCCACCCTGCTGCAGCGGCGACGGAACGCTGCGCCCAGGCAGCCCAACCAGCGCCCCCACCAGCGCCGCCCACAGCACCATGACGGTGCCGCCTTCACCTGATTCACCAGATAGAAGGTCTCTGTCGATACATCGATGCGCGCCACCAGTGTTGCGATGACCGACACAGCCAGGCCACCACCCCGGCACGGATCGAGAATGCGCCCAGGAGGATCTCCAGCGCGAAGATCGTGCCCGCAAGCGGCACCTGATAAACCCCGGCCAGCCCAGCCGCCGCGCCACTGGCCACCAGGATCCGGCGCATCTCTCCATCCAGCCGGAAACCGTCGGCGATCCTTCCGGCAAACAATGCCCCCAGTTCACGGGGGCCACCTCGCGCCCGATTGGAGCACCGAGCCCTCGCCACGATCTGCAGCACGGCGTGCAGCACGTTCTCCAGAAAGCAGGGGCCGCCGCCGTGCCGGTGTCGTCGGCCGCCACCGCATTGACGCCCACCACCGGCCGGCCCTTCAGCTGCAGGCAGGTCCAGCCCAGCGCCACTACCAGCCCGCCCGCCAGCAATGCCCACAACCGGTGCTCCGACGTTGTTCCGTCGGTCACGATCCGCATCTGCGCTTCGCTGTGCCCGTAGGCCAGGTGCTGCACCACGTGGATCAGCCAGCTGACAGCGCCGCTGCCCAGGCCCGCAGCCATCCGGTCAATGCCACGGCGGCCACCCGAGGTGCAGCCGGGAGGAGAGCAGGGGAGGCGTCAGCGGATGGCATGATGATGGACTCGAAAAACAGAACGAGGGGCCGACGGGTCAGGGGTCATTCTAGTGCTTCATCTCGCACGCGAGCAGCCCCCGGAACCGTTTACACTGTCGGGTCTAAGCAGGTTGCCGTCCGGCCGGAGGCGCAGCACCGTCACGTCCGCATTCATATCGAGAATCCCAAAAGGGTTGTCGCCATGCCGCCAAAAGTCTGATGATCGACAACCGACTCCTTCACCTACAACATCGTCCAGTACCTGCGGGCGAACTGAGAACGGACGTCGTCACGCATCGAAGCGATGCCATCAGCCTGGACGACATCCGTCGCCTGGCGCCATCGCACTGGTGCTTTCGCCCGGCCCCGGAGACCCGGATGGCGCCGGCATCACGCTGGAGGCCATCCGCACCCTGCCGGCCAGCTGCCCATCCTGGGCGTCTGTCTTAGCCACCAGGCCATCGGGCAGGCCTATGGCGGGAAGGTCGTCCGTGCCCGGCGCGTCATGCACGGCAAGCACGACGATGTCATCCACAAAGGCCAGGGCGTCTTTGCCGGCCTGCCTGAGCGTTTCCGGGTCGTGCGCTACCACTCGCTGGTCATCGGCCCGGACACCGTACCGACAGCCTCAGGTCACGCCTGGACGAAGACGGCGATCATGGGCCTGCGCCACCGCGAACTCAGCATCGAGGGCGTGCAGTTCCACCCGAATCCATCGAAAGCGAACATGGCCATGCCATGCTGAAGACCTTCCTGGACCGCCGGGCCTGACATCGCCAGGCAGCCCCTCGCCACGGGGCTGCCGCGGGCATGCCGCTGCAGTCATCTGAACAACCACGAACCAGCCACCATCGTCGAGCATCACGCCGCAGGACGCCCTCAAGCGCATCATCGACCACCGGGAAATCTTCCATGACGAAATGCTGCACCTGATGCGCATGATCATGCGAGGGCGAGGTCTCGCCGGTCATGACGTCAGCCATCCTGGCCGGCCTGCGGGTCAGAAGAGTCCATCGGTGAGATCACGGCCGCTGCCGAGGTCATGCGCCAGTTCGCCAGCCGGTCCACGTGGCTGATCGTCGCAACTTCATCGACATCGTGGGGACCGGCGGTGACGGTGCGCACTCCTTCAACATCTCCTCCGTCGTCATGTTCGTGGTGGCCGCGGCGAGCACCGTTGCAAGCACGGCAACCGAAGCGTGTCCTCAAGTCGGGTGCTGCTGATGTGCTGGAGGCGCTGGGCGCCAACATCATGCTGAACAGTGAGCAGGTCGCTGCCAGCATCGCTCAGTGCGGCATCGGCTTCATGTTCGCGCCCCACCATCATCCTGCCGCGAAGAACGTTGCTCCGGTCCGCAGGGGAACTCGGCGTGCGCGATCTTCAACATTCTGGAGCCTCTCACCAATCCTGCTTCGGCGCCAAACAATCTGCTGGGTGTCTTCCATCCCGACCTCGTGGGCATCTTCGTGCGCGTCATGAAGACAGTTGGGGGGCCGAACGGGTGCTGGCCGTTCACCGGCATGGATGGCATGGACGAGATCTCGCTGGGGGCCGAGACCCCGGTGGGTGAGCTGCGTGATGGCCAGATCCGCGAATACAGCATCCATCCCGAGGACTTTGAAGCTCACCGCGGCCTCCAACCGCCAGACTTCGTGTCGAGAACCGCGAACAGTCGCGTGACATGCTGCTGAGCGTCCGGATGATCAGCCTGGCCCGGCACGCGCATCGTCGCGCTCAACGCGAGGCCGCGCTTTCTGCTGTGGCGTGTCCGACTCCATCGCTGATGGCATCCGTCTGGCTCAACAGACCCTGGCTTCGGTGCTGCGCCGCAGCTCGATGAATTCGTCCGCGTCACGCAATCCTGGCCTGATCACGCGGCCACCCCGAAGATTCCCTGCCATCCTGGAGAAGATCACTCCGGACCAAGCGCACGAAATCACGCCCGTGCCACCATCGGCGAAGCCGCCCTGCAGCGTCGGGCCGCCGAGCGCCTGCCGAAAGATCCGCCGCGCGGCTTTGCCAGGGGCCATTCAGGCCAAGGTCGCCCGAGGCTGCCGCCGATCTGCAGGCGCCCCTGCCATCATCGCCGAGGTCAAGAAGGCCAGCCCCAGCAAGGGCGTCATCCGTCCCGACTTCAGATCCCGTGGCGTTTGCGCGCAGCTATGAAAAGGGCAGGGCTGCCTGCCTGTCGGTGCTGACTGACCAGCAGTATTTCCAGGGCCACGACGACTTCCTGCGCCGAGGCACGCGCCGCCGTCTCCCTGCCGGTGCTGCGCAGGACTTCACCATCGATCCCTGGCAGGTCCTTGAAGCCACCGCCATCGGCGCCGACTGCATCCTGCTCATCGTCGCCGCACTGCCGATGCCCAGATGGCGGAACTCGCTGCCTGCGCGCGAGAATCACCTTGATGTCCTCGTCGAGGTTCGCGATGCCGCCGAACTCGATCGTGCCCTGAAAGCTCGATACGCCTCTCATCGGCATCAACAACCACAACCTGCACGACTCGACGTCAGCCTCGACACCACGCTGGACCTGCAGGACCGGCTGCCTGCCGATCGGGTCACCCGTCTCCGAGAGCGGTATCTTCGGTGCCAGGACATCCAAGCCAGCTGCGTGCTGGCGGCATCCACGCCTTCCTCATCGGCGAGGCCCTGATGCGAGCCCCTGACCCCGGTCAGGGGCTCGCCGGCTGGCTGGCAAGCTGAGAAAGCCCCGGCAAGCTGCCGGGGCTGAGCGTCACTTCCGGCTTTCACCCGCGTCTGGCCACTGACCGCGCGGGACGTGCGTCGCGATGGGCGAGCGCTGCTCTTGTTGCCGCCCGTTTCTGCGCCGTGCCCAGCCAGGCTGCCCGCATGGCCTGCGCTCCGGGTCTGGGCTTCCAGCCGGATCGTCCCCGCGCCTCAGCCAGCTCCACGGTCGCCATCGGCAGTTCGTCGCGCCGGAAGGCCGCCACCAGCACCGTCTCGCCAGGTGCCTTGCGTGCCAGCAGCGTCTTCAGTCGAGCCTCCGTGCAGCGCAACCCATCCACCGCCACCCGGGCGGTCGCCGGCTAGACAGGCCGGCAGCGGCTTGCCAGTCCATCCCAGTTCCGCAGTCAGGATCGTCAGTTCACCATCACGCATGCCCGTGCGCATGCCCCCAGATACCCGCACATCCTCCGGACGCTCCGTGACGACGGTCAGTCCCATCGGTTTCAGCAGCCGAGCCAGGGGAAGCTCTTCCGTTCCATAGGCCCAGGCACGGATCTGCCGTCGCAGGTCCAGCCCTGTCGCCTCCTGGATGAGGGCCGGCATGTCGGCTTCGCCCACGCCTCGCCCTGTGGTGACCTCTGAACAACATCGGGGCGGTATCCGGGCTGACAGTTTCTTCCACCGTGCGGTGCGCGGCATGGGCCGCCGTCTTCGTTGCCACGGACCGGGAGCGTCCCGCTGGGCCTTTCACTCCGGCGGGTTTACCTGTCCCCGATCCGGTCCGTTGTGTGTCGGTGTCATAGAAACCCCGGCCGTACCGCTGCCAAAGAAGCCGCATCACATCGTCCAGCGAACGCTGGCCCTGGAATCCTCTCCCGGATCAGCGGGTCGAGACAGAGCGCCACCAGTGATCCCTTCACGTAATAGCTGGACACCGCGTTCTGCGTATTCTCGTCCGGGCAGTATGCACAGATCCATGCATCAAGCTGGATTCCGCCACACTCTGCAGTCTGCGTCCGGGTTCGATGCCACACGCTGCATCGCCTGTTAACAACTGAGATAGGCTGCCTCATCCGATGGCACCGAGCGGACCAACGTCAGATCGTCGTAATACGACGTGAAGCCCTCGAACACCCACAGCAGATCGGTATATACCTCGCGGTCCAGATCGTAGGGGGCGAACCGAGCCGGCGAGTCCGCTTCACATGCCAGGTGTGTGAAGTATTCGTGGCTCGCCAGCCCCAGGAAAGTCTGGTAGCCGGACGGCGTACCCTGCATCCCGGGCCAGGGCAGGTCATCGCGCGAGCAGATCAGTGCCGTGCTGGCCCGATGCTCCAGGCCGCCGTAACCATCGCCCACCGCCATCACCAGGAACAGATAGCGCTGGACGGGCGCCTTCCTGCTCACGGGGTCGAACATCGCGATTTCCGTCTCGCAGATCGGCTTCAGGTCGCGTATCAGCCGTTCGAGAAGTCCACCGAGGCCCGGCCCGTGACCACGATCTCGTGCCGGCAGCCACCCGCATCGAAATGCGCAAGCTGAAGTCCCCATCTCCACCGGGTGATCGATCAGTGCGTCATAGTCCGGTGCCCGGAAGCGCCCGAACTGGTACAGGGCGTCTGCGGACCCTTTGGCGCTTCTCGAATCCACCGCAGACATCTCGGGGCGCGGCAGCGTCGTTGCCACCTTTCCAGTGAGTGAAGGCCTCTCCCGTCGGGCGGGAGGATGTCTACCGAACATGGTTGTCTTCCTGCCCCTGCACGCACAGGAACACGCTGCGCATTGAAGAACCCAGCGTCAGTATCCAGATGGGCTGCCCGCACGGACAGATCCACGCATAGACCTGATAGCGGACCATCAGCCCAGCCCGCATCCGGCAACGCATCACATAGCCAGGTGTTCTTGCCGATCTTCCGGATACCGACCGTCATCGTGTCAGCGTCGTCCAAGCGGGCCCTGGCAGCAGGACGCTTCGTCGATCTTGCGGCAACAGAAGCTTGCGCTGCCGCAGACTTACCGGAGTGCCTTGGGTGAGACGTCGACAAGCCTGTGCGGAAACACTGTCAGATGTCGCGCAAACTCCCGGACCAGATAGCTGCCCGGAATCCATACGGGCAAGGACAGCCGCTGCCCGCCGGGTCCGGCACGGCCACCCACACTCGACACCTCGAACAGATGCGCACCCGGGATCCACCGGGAAAATCGAATAATGAACGTCTTCCACTGCCATCCTCATCCTTCCTGAGTCCACCTGATCCGACTGCTCCACCTTCAACGACCACGCTGGCAATAAGGGTCGTGCGTTACTGCTCGCATGCACTGCGAGTCATGGATCGGGCGCACACGTGTCTGCCACATGCTCTCCCATCCTTCCGGCTTCGCGACTGTTGGCTGGAGCAGATGGAACCATTTTCGCCGAGCCTCCAAAAACGCAGGCAACCATCATCCGGAACACCGTTGTCAACGCCGCTCGCGACAGCAGCTCGGCATGGCGGTAACCTCCGGGGAGTGATGTTCCTATATCGGCTGGTGCAGTATCCGCGATGGGCCTGTACGGCGGGAAAGCCTGCGCTATGCTTATCCATCAACGACGACATTCCAGCGAGGAGACACCATGGCCAGTCGCAGCCCGAGACCGCTTGCATCCAGACCGGGAGACCCATGGCCGCGTGGGGCTCATTCGCCTCGATCGTCCCAAGCGGCTCAACGCCCTGAACGACGCCCTGATGGACCAGCTCGGCGACGCATTGCTGATGTTCGACCGGAATCCCGGCATCGGTGCCATTGTCCTGACGGGAGTGCCGCGCCTGCCGCTGGCGCGGACATCGCGACCGCGAGCGACTACGACTTCGTGGATGCCTACGGCAACGACTATCACCCGCAACTGGAAACCATCACCCGCATCCGCAAAGCCCATCATCGCAGCCGTCGAAGGCGTCGCCCGGGGGCGGCTGTGAGCTGGCCATGCGATGTGCGATCTGATCATCGCCGCAGACAGCGCCCGCTTTGCACAGCCGAGATCAAGCTCGGCATCATGCCGAGGCCGGGGTACCCAGCGCCTGCCGCGTGCCGTCGGCAAGGCCAAGGCCATGGACTGGATGCTCACCGGTCGGCTCATCGATGCCCACGAAGCGGAACGAGCGAGCTCTGGTCTCACGTGTCGTGCCTGCCGAAGAAACACTTCCAACTGCTCTCCGGGTCGCCGCCGAAATAGCCGCCATGCCCTCACTGGCCGTCATCGCCCTCAAGGAATCCGTCCAGCGTGCCTTTGAGGCGCCTCTCGCAGAAGGCCTGCGCTTCGAACGACGCCTCTTCCACGGCCTCTTTGCCACCGAGGACCAGAAAGAAGGCATGCGCGCCTTTCTCGAGAAACGTCCGCCAGCTTAAGCACCGCTGACCCCTGGGCATGTGGCGCAACCCCCGCCCACAGGTCACACAGGCGCTGGCCTCAATCAGCGCAAACGAATGCAAGGGCACGGTCCTGAGTCCTGGGTCTTGGGTCCTGAGTCCTGAGTCCTGAGTCCTGAGTCCTGGTCCCGGTTGGTGCAGGGGGAGGGTAGAAGATGGGAGTGGAGCCGGCTTGAGCTCGTGTCACCAGCTGGGCGAGCAGCAGAAGGGGTTGCTGAACCGCATCAGCATGGGCTCAGAGGCATGTTCTGAGGCCATGTTGTGGTCGTGACGTGTTGCAGCGATGCGACTAAACATCTGAAGTACCGTGCAGACGATCGGAGCGCTTGCATTGACGGCGAGTCTTCAGGCTCCTGCCGCTCTGCCGGAAGGGGAAAAGAGCACCAAACGCCGGTCGGTTACAATTTATTACAACATGGGTATGACGTCGCGGAGTTGGCTTTCTGGGCCGATCTTCGGGCGATATGGGTAGGATGAGCGGTCGATTTCTGCCGTGGGCGCGCTTCTGTGGAAGAAAGCGGTTGACATCCATTCAGGGGTATCATAATTCCACTTTCTTCGCTGCTGACACAGCGACGCGACGAACGCTAGTCTTCCGATCAGCGTGAAGTCCTAACGGACGAATAGGGTGTTGGCGGCTCGTTCCTTAAAAATCAGCAGCCGATAAGTGGGCGTTTGGGGTAGGTGGCCGACGCTGCATTGCGTAAGCTATGTGGTGTTTGGCAAAGAGACCCTGATGCTCACATGAGTGATTTTTCCAAGTCAGTTTTGATGAGGCTTTGCAAAGATTGAACTGAAGAGTTTGATCCTGGCTCAGATTGAACGCTGGCGGCATGCTTTACACTGCAAGGTCGAACGGCAGCGCGGGCTTCGGCCTGGCGGCGAGTGGCGAACGGGTGAGTAATACATCGGAACGTGCCCAGTAGTGGGGATAGCTCGGCAGCCGGATTAATACCGCATACGACCTGAGGTGAAAGCGGGGATCTTCGGACCTCGCGCTATTGGAGCAGACCGATGGCAGATTAGCTAGTTGGTGGGGTAAAGGCCTACCGAGGCGACGATCTGGTAGCTGGTCTGAGAGGACGACCAGCCACACTGGGACGAGACACGGCCCAGACTCCTACAGGGAGGCAGCAGTGGGGAATTTTCGGACAATGGGCGAAAAGCCTGATCCAGCAATGCCGCGTGTGTGATGAAGGCCTTCCAGGTTTGTAAAAGCACTTTGGCGGGAACGAAAAGGACTGTGCCAATACCACGGTTCGATGACGGTACCCGCAGAATAAGCACCGGCTAACTACGTGCCAGCAGCCGCGGTAATACGTAGGGTGCAAGCGTTAATCGGAGATTACTGGGCGTAAAGGTGCGCGGGCGGTTTTTGCAAGACCGATGTGAAATCCCAGGCTTAACCTGGGAACTGCATTGGTGACTGCAAGGCTAGAGTGTGTCAGAGGGAGGTGGAATTCCGCATGTAACGGTGAAATGCGTAGATATGCGGAGGAACACCGATGGCGAAGCAGCCTCGGGATAACACTGACGCTCATGCACGAAAGCGTGGGGGAGCAAACAGGATTAGATACCCTGGTAGTCCACGCCCTAAACGATGTCTACTAGTTGTCGGGGATTAATTTCATGGTAACGCAGCTAACGCGTGAAGTAGACCGCCTGGGGAGTACGGTCGCAAGATTAAAACTCAAAGGAATTGACGGGACCCGCACAAGCGGTGGATGATGGGATTAATTCGATGCAACGCGAAAACCTTACCTACGCTTGACATGTCCGGAACCCTGAAGAGATTTGGGGGTGCTCGAAAGGAGAGCCGGAACACAGGTGCTGCATGGCTGTCGTCAGCTCGTGTCGTGAGATGTTGGTTTCAGTCCCGCAACGAGCGCAACCCTTATCATTAGTTGCTACGCAAGGGTACTCTAATGACTGCCGGTGACAAACCGGAGGAAGGTGGGGATGACGTCAAGTCCTCATGGCCCTATGTGTAGGGCTTCACACGTCATACAATGGTCGGCACAGAGGTTGCGAAGCCGCGAGGTGGAGCCAATCCCAAAAACCGATCGTAGTCCGGATTGCAGTCTGCAACTCGACTGCATGAAGTCGGAATCGCTAGTAATCGCGGATCAGCATGCCGCGGTGAATACGTTCCCGGGTCTTGTACACACCGCCCGTCACACCATGGGAGTGGGTTTTTACCAGAGTAGGTAGCTTAACCCGGCAGGAGGGCGCTTACCACGGTAGGGCCTCATGACTGGGGTGAAGTCGTAACAAGGTGAGCCGCACCGGAAGGTGCGGCTGGATCACTCCTTTCACGAGAAACACCTCGAACAAACGCTCACTACTCATCGGCTGTTGGTTGCGGTCTGTGTTATCATCCTCGTGATGATTCGCAGACGGCTTCAGCTCCTTCCGAAAGGTGGCTGAGCCGGAGCTGAACGCAGTGCGCTCTTCGGGTGTTTGCGTGAAGAATCTTGATCTTTAAAAATTTGATAGTAGTCGACAAGTTGTTCCGTAGCTGGAACAACGATGTGGATTGCGTCGAACAAGTCTCAACGAAAGAGTTCCGAGTGAACTGAGAGGCGGCGAAAAACGCGCATGCTTGATCCTGGATTTGAGAAGTTCAAGTCCGCAAACCCATAGGGTCAAGTGAATAAGTGCATGTGGTGGATGCCTTGGCGATTACAGGCGATGAAGGACGTTGTAGCCTCGCGAAAAGCCGCGGGGAGCTGGCAAACAAGCTTTGATCCGCGGATGTCCGAATGGGGAAACCCACCCGCAAGGGTATCGCTGACTGAATCCATAGGGTCAGCGAGGCGAACAGTGGCGAACTGAAACATCTAAGTAGCCACAGGAAAGAAATCAACCGAGATTCCGGAAAGTAGTGGCGAGCGAAATCGGAGCAGCCTGTGCGTGATAGTCGATTGGCTAGTGGAACGGTATGAAAGGCCGGCCGCAGAGGGTGATAGCTCTTACACGCAGCAGAATCGGTGGTACTGGGCGTACGACAAGTGAGGGCGGGACGTGTAATCCCTGTCTGAAGATGGGGGACCATCCTCCAGGGCTAAATACTCGTAATCGACCGATAGTGAACAAGTACTGTGAAGGAAAGGCGAAAAGAACCCCGGGAGGAGTGAAATAGATCCTGAAACCGCATGCATACAAACAGTCGGAGCCTCGCAAGGGGTGACGGCGTACCTTTTGTATAATGGGTCAGTGACTTACGTTCAGTGGCAAGCTTAACCAGATAGGGGAGGCGCAGGGAAACCGAGTCCGAATAGGGCGCCATAGTCGCTGGGCGTAGACCCGAAACCAGGTGATCTATCCATGGTCAGGATGAAGGTTGGGTAACACCAGCTGGAGGTCCGAACACGACTAATGTTGCAAAATTAGCGGATGAACTGTGGATAGGGGTGAAAGGCTAATCAAACCTGGAAATAGCTGGTTCTCCCGAAAAACTATTTAGGTAGTGCGTCGCGTATTGCTCCAGGGGTAGAGCACTGTAATGGTTGTAGGGGGCCATCGCGCCTACCACGCCATAGCAAACTCGAATACCTGGAAGTACGAGCATGGCAGACAGTCGCCGGTGCTAACGTCCGGCGGCAAGAGGAAACAACCCAGACCTACAGCTAAGGTCCCAAAGTGTAGCTAAGTGGGAAACGAAGTGGGAAGGCTAAAACAGTCAGGATGTTGGCTTAGAAGCAGCCATCATTTAAAGAAAAGCGTAATAGCTCACTGATCGAGTCGTCCCTGCGCGGAAGATGTAACGGGGCTAAGCCATGCACCGAAGCTTTAGGCTGCACTCTCTGAGTGCGGGGTAGGGGAGCGTTCTGTAAGCCTGTGAAGGTGTCTCGTGAGGGATGCTGGAGGGTATCAGAGTGCGAATGCGACATGAGTAGCGTTAAAGCGGTGAAAAAGCCCGCTCGCCGTAAGCGCAAGGTTTCCACGCAACGTTCATCGGCGTAGGGTGAGTCGGCCCCTAAGGTGAGGGCGAAAGCCATAGCTGATGAGAGCTGGTTATATTCCAGCACCGATTTCTAGTGCGATGGGGGACGGATCGTGGAAGGTTGTCCGGGTGTTGGAAGTCCCGGTTCCTGACCTGTAGGGTGTCTGGTAGGTAAAATCCGCCAGGCGTATGCCGAGGGGTTGGGACGAGCGAGCTTGCTCACGAAGCAACTGGAAAGTGGTTCCAAGAAAAAGCCTCTAAGCTTCAGCTAGAAACGACCGTACCGCAAACCAACACTGGTGCGCGAGATGAGTATTCTCAGGCGCTTGAGAGAACTCGGGAGAAGGAACTCGGCAAATTGACACCGTAACTTCGGAAGAAGGTGTGCCTTTGGTAGCTTGAGTGTGAACAACACAAGGGGCAAAGAGGTTGCAAAGAATAGGTGGCTGCGACTGTTTATTAAAAACACAGCACTCTGCAAACACGAAAGTGGACGTATAGGGTGTGACGCCTGCCCAGTGCCGGAAGGTTAAGTGATGGGGTGCAAGCTCTTGATCGAAGCCCCGGTAAACGGCGGCCGTAACTATAACGGTCCCTAAGGTAGCGAAATTCCTTGTCGGGTAGTTCCGACCTGCACGAATGGCGTAACGATGGCTACACTGTCTCCTCGAGACTCAGCGAAGTTGAAATGTTTGTGATGATGCAATCTCCCGCAGCTAGACGGAAAGACCCCATGAACCTTTTACTGTAGCTTTGCATTGGATTGCGAACCGACTTGTGTAGGATAGGTGGGAGGCTTTGAGTCAGGACGCCAGTCTTGATGGAGCCATCCTTGAAATACCACCCTGGTTTGTTCGCGGTTCTCACCTTAGGCCCGTCATCCGGGCCGGAGACAGTGCATGGTGGGCAGTTTGACTGAGGCGGTCTCCTCCTAAAGAGTAACGGAGGAGTTCGAAGGTACGCTTGGTACGGTCGGACATCGTGCCTAAAGTGCAATGGCAAAAAGGCGTGTTTAACTGCAGACTGACAAGTCGAGCAGGTGCGAAAGCAGGACATAGTGATCCGGTGGTTCTGTAGGGAAGGGCCATCGCTCAACGGATAAAAGGTACTCTGGGGATAACGAGGCTGATACCGCCCAAGAGTTCATATCGACGGCGGTGTTTGGCACCTCGATGTCGGCTCATCTCATCCTCGCTGTAGCCGGTCCCAAGGGTATGGCTGTTCGCCATTTAAAGAGGTACGTGAGCTGGGTTTTAAAAACGTCGTGAGACAGTTTGGTCCCTCATCTGCTGTGGGCGTTGGAGATTTGACGGGGGCTGCTCCTAGTACGAGAGGACCGGAGTGGACACACCTCTGGTGTACCTGTTGTCACGCCAGTGGCATCGCAGGAGTAGCTAAGTGTGGAAGAGATAACCGCTGAAAGCATCTAAGCGGGAAACTTGCCTGAAGATGAGATCTCCTGGGGACTCGATCCCCTGAAGGGTCGTCCAAGACCAGGACGTTGATAGGCCGGGTGTGGAAGCGCAGTAACGTGCAGCTAACCGGTACTACTGCCCGTGAGGCTTGACCCTATGGTTTTTGCAGATCAGCATGCTGCTGGGCCGCCATCAGTTGACTCGACATGACTCTGCACCCAGACTCGTTCGAGACTCAGTCACATCGTCGTCGGAAAACCATGGACTCCTCATGAAACTTCCGATACACTCGTCGACTCCTATCAGACAACGGCAGCCAGCCTTGGCAACTCGCCAGGCTCGCCGCCAACAAGCTTGTCTGACGACCATAGCGAAGTGGAACCACTCTTCCCATCCCGAACAGGAACGTCAAACGCTTTTGCGCCGATGATAGTGGGCCGCGCCCGTGAAAGTAGGACATCGTCAGACACCCTATTCATGAAAAAGCCCGTACTCTGTACGGGCTTTTTGAGATCTCTTGCAAGATGTGTAGAGACTGTGCTAGAATGCACAATTCGTTGAATGCTTGTTCTTTAAAAATCAGCAGCCGATAAGTGTGGGCGTTTTGGGGTAGGGTGGCCGACGCTGCGTAGCGTAAGCTATGTGGTGTTTGGCAAAGAGAAATACCCTGATGCTCACATGAAATTGATTTTTCCAAGTCAGTTTTGATGAGAGCTTGCAAAGATTGAACTGAAGAGTTTGATCCTGGCTCAGATTGAACGCTGGCGGCATGCTTTACACATGCAAGTCGAACGGCAGCGCGGGCTTCGGCCTGGCGGCGAGTGGCGAACGGGTGAGTAATACATCGGAACGTGCCCAGTAGTGGGGGATAGCTCGGCGAAAGCCGGATTAATACCGCATACGACCTGAGGGTGAAAGCGGGGATCTTCGGACCTCGCGCTATTGGAGCGGCCGATGGCAGATTAGCTAGTTGGTGGGGTAAAGGCCTACCAAGGCGACGATCTGTAGCTGGTCTGAGAGGACGACCAGCCACACTGGGACTGAGACACGGCCCAGACTCCTACGGGAGGCAGCAGTGGGGAATTTTGGACAATGGGCGAAAGCCTGATCCAGCAATGCCGCGTGTGTGATGAAGGCCTTCGGGTTGTAAAGCACTTTTGGCGGGAACGAAAAGGACTGTGCCAATACCACGGTTCGATGACGGTACCCGCAGAATAAGCACCGGCTAACTACGTGCCAGCAGCCGCGGTAATACGTAGGGTGCAAGCGTTAATCGGAATTACTGGGCGTAAAGAGTGCGCAGGCGGTTTTGCAAGACCGATGTGAAATCCCCGGGCTTAACCTGGGAACTGCATTGGTGACTGCAAGGCTAGAGTGTGTCAGAGGGAGGTGGAATTCCGCATGTAGCAGTGAAATGCGTAGATATGCGGAGGAACACCGATGGCGAAGGCAGCCTCCTGGGATAACACTGACGCTCATGCACGAAAGCGTGGGGAGCAAACAGGATTAGATACCCTGGTAGTCCACGCCCTAAACGATGTCTACTAGTTGTCGGGGATTAATTTCCTTGGTAACGCAGCTAACGCGTGAAGTAGACCGCCTGGGGAGTACGGTCGCAAGATTAAAACTCAAAGGAATTGACGGGGACCCGCACAAGCGGTGGATGATGTGATTAATTCGATGCAACGCGAAAAACCTTACCTACGCTTGACATGTCCGGAACCCTGAAGAGATTTGGGGGTGCTCGAAAGAGAGCCGGAACACAGGTGCTGCATGGCTGTCGTCAGCTCGTGTCGTGAGATGTTGGGTTAAGTCCCGCAACGAGCGCAACCCTTATCATTAGTTGCTACGCAAGGGCACTCTAATGAGACTGCCGGTGACAAACCGGAGGAAGGTGGGGATGACGTCAAGTCCTCATGGCCCTTATGTGTAGGGCTTCACACGTCATACAATGGTCGGTACAGAGGGTTGCGAAGCCGCGAGGTGGAGCCAATCCCAAAAAACCGATCGTAGTCCGGATTGCAGTCTGCAACTCGACTGCATGAAGTCGGAATCGCTAGTAATCGCGGATCAGCATGCCGCGGTGAATACGTTCCGGGTCTTGTACACACCGCCCGTCACACCATGGGAGTGGGTTTTACCAGAAGTAGGTAGCTTAACCGCAAGGAGGGCGCTTACCACGGTAGGGCTCGCGACTGGGGTGAAGTCGTAACAAGGTAGCCGTACCGGAAGGTGCGGCTGGATCACCTCCTTTCACGAGAAACACCTCGAACAAACGCTCACACTTATCGGCTGTTGGTTGTCGGAGCAAGATTCAACATTCTGGATCTGAGCCAGAAATTGTAGGGTTCACGGGTCTGTAGCTCAGCTGGTTAGAGCACCGTCTTGATAAGGCGGGGGTCGATGGTTCGAGTCCATCTAGACCCACCAATCATCTGGGCATGAGCAAAGAGCTCATGCCGATGAAGGGGGTGTAGCTCAGCTGGGAGAGCACCTGCTTTGCAAGCAGGGGGTCATCGGTTCGATCCCGTTCACCTCCACCATTTCTGTTCAGAACGTCCAGACGGCACAAGCCACGAATTCAAGACAGGCGATCCCGTCCCGGCGCACAAGCACCAGGGCAGAATCGAGTGTCGAATCTTGATCTTTAAAAATTTGATAGAAGTCGACAAGTTGTTCCGTAGCCGGAACAACGATGTGATTGCGTCGAACAAGTCTCAACGAAAGAGTTCCGAGTGAACTGAGAGGCGGCGAAAACGCAGCATGCTTGATCCTGGATTTGAAGAAGTTCAAGTCCGCAAACCTATAGGGTCAAGTGAATAAGTGCATGTGGTGGATGCCTTGGCGATTACAGGCGATGAAGGACGTTGTAGCCTGCGATAAGCCGCGGGGAGCTGGCAAACAAGCTTTGATCCGCGGATGTCCGAATGGGGAAACCCACCCGCAAGGGTATCGCTGACTGAATCCATAGGTCAGCGAGGCGAACGTGGCGAACTGAAACATCTAAGTAGCCACAGGAAAAGAAATCAACCGAGATTCCGAAAGTAGTGGCGAGCGAAATCGGAGCAGCCTGTGCGTGATAGTCGATTGGCTAGTGGAACGGTATGGAAAGGCCGGCCATAGAGGGTGATAGCCCTCACACGAAAAGCGAATCGGTGGGTACTGAGCGTACGACAAGTAGGGCGGGACACGTGTAATCCTGTCTGAAGATGGGGGGACCATCCTCCAAGGCTAAATACTCGTAATCGACCGATAGTGAACAAGTACTGTGAAGGAAAGGCGAAAAGAACCCCGGGAGGGGAGTGAAATAGATCCTGAAACCGCATGCATACAAACAGTCGGAGCCTCGCAAGGGGTGACGGCGTACCTTTTGTATAATGGGTCAGCGACTTACGTTCAGTGGCAAGCTTAACCAGATAGGGGAGGCGCAGGGAAACCGAGTCCGAATAGGGCGCCATAGTCGCTGGGCGTAGACCCGAAACCAGGTGATCTATCCATGGTCAGGATGAAGGTTGGGTAACACCAGCTGGAGGTCCGAACCGACTAATGTTGCAAAATTAGCGGATGAACTGTGGATAGGGGTGAAAGGCTAATCAAACCTGGAAATAGCTGGTTCTCCCCGAAAACTATTTAGGTAGTGCGTCATGTATTGCTCCAGGGGGTAGAGCACTGTAATGGTTGTGGGGGCCATCGCGGCTTACCACGCCATAGCAAACTCCGAATACCTGGAAGTATGAGCATGGCAGACAGTCGCCGGGTGCTAACGTCCGGCGGCAAGAGGGAAACAACCCAGACCTACAGCTAAGGTCCCAAAGTGTGGCTAAGTGGGAAACGAAGTGGGAAGGCTAAAACAGTCAGGATGTTGGCTTAGAAGCAGCCATCATTTAAAGAAAGCGTAATAGCTCACTGATCGAGTCGTCCTGCGCGGAAGATGTAACGGGGCTAAGCCATGCACCGAAGCTTAGGCTGCACTCTTTGAGTGCGGGGTAGGGGAGCGTTCTGTAAGCCTGTGAAGGTGTCTCGTAAGGGATGCTGGAGGTATCAGAAGTGCGAATGCTGACATGAGTAGCGTTAAAGCGGGTGAAAAGCCCGCTCGCCGTAAGCGCAAGGTTTCCTACGCAACGTTCATCGGCGTAGGGTGAGTCGGCCCCTAAGGTGAGGGCGAAAGCCATAGCTGATGGGAAGCTGGTTAATATTCCAGCACCGATTTCTAGTGCGATGGGGGGACGGATCGTGGAAGGTTGTCCGGGTGTTGGAAGTCCCGGTTCCTGACCTGTAGGTGTCTGGTAGGTAAATCCGCCAGGCGTATGCCGAGGGGTTGGGACGAGCGAGCTTGCTCGCGAAGCAACTGAAGTGGTTCCAAGAAAAGCCTCTAAGCTTCAGCTAGAAACGACCGTACCGCAAACCAACACTGGTGCGCGAGATGAGTATTCTCAGGCGCTTGAGAGAACTCGGGAGAAGGAACTCGGCAAATTGACACCGTAACTTCGGAAGAAGGTGTGCCTTGGTAGCTTGAGTGTGAACAACACAAGGGCAAAGAGGTTGCAAAGAATAGGTGGCTGCGACTGTTTATTAAAAACACAGCACTCTGCAAACACGAAAGTGGACGTATAGGGTGTGACGCCTGCCCGGTGCCGGAAGGTTAAGTGATGGGGTGCAAGTCTGATCGAAGCCCGGTAAACGGCGGCCGTAACTATAACGGTCCTAAGGTAGCGAAATTCCTTGTCGGGTAAGTTCCGACCTGCACGAATGGCGTAACGATGGCCACACTGTCTCCTCCCGAGACTCAGCGAAGTTGAAATGTTTGTGATGATGCAATCTCCCCGCAGCTAGACGGAAAGACCCCATGAACCTTTACTGTAGCTTTGCATTGGATTGCGAACCGACTTGTGTAGGATAGGTGGGAGGCTTTGAAGTCAGGACGCCAGTCTTGATGGAGCCATCCTTGAAATACCACCCTGGTTTGTTCGCGGTTCTAACCTAGGCCCGTCATCCGGGCCGGAGACAGTGCATGGTGGGCAGTTTGACTGGGGCGGTCTCCTCCTAAAGAGTAACGGAGGAGTTCGAAGGTACGCTTGGTACGGTCGGACATCGTGCCTAAAGTGCAATGGCAAAAGCGTGCTTAACTGCGAGACTGACAAGTCGAGCAGGTGCGAAAGCAGGACATAGTGATCCGGTGGTTCTGTATGGAAGGGCCATCGCTCAACGGATAAAAGGTACTCTGGGGATAACAGGCTGATACCGCCCAAGAGTTCATATCGACGGCGGTGTTTGGCACCTCGATGTCGGCTCATCTCATCCTGGGGCTGTAGCCGGTCCCAAGGGTATGGCTGTTCGCCATTTAAAGAGGTACGTGAGCTGGGTTTAAAACGTCGTGAGACAGTTTGGTCCCTATCTGCTGTGGGCGTTGGAGATTTGACGGGGGCTGCTCCTAGTACGAGAGGACCGGAGTGGACACACCTCTGGTGTACCTGTTGTCACGCCAGTGGCATCGCAGGGTAGCTAAGTGTGGAAGAGATAACCGCTGAAAGCATCTAAGCGGGAAACTTGCCTGAAGATGAGATCTCCCTGGGGACTCGATCCCCTGAAGGGTCGTCCAAGACCAGGACGTTGATAGGCCGGGTGTGGAAGCGCAGTAATGCGTGCAGCTAACCGGTACTAATTGCCCGTGAGGCTTGACCCTATAGTTTTGCGAGATCCAGCATGCTGCTGGGCCGCCATCAGTTGACTCGACATGACTCTGCACGCAGACTCGTTCGAGACTCAGTCACATCGTCGTCGGAAACCATGGACTCTCATGAAACTTCCGATACACTCGTCGACTCCTATCAGACAACGGCAGCCAGCCTTTGGCAACCCGCCAGGCTCGCCGCCAACAAGCTTTTGTCTGACGACCATAGCGAAGTGGAACCATCCTTCCCATCCCGAACAGGAACGTGAAACGCTTTTTGCGCCGATGATAGTGGGCCCGCGCCCGTGAAAAGTAGGACATCGTCAGACACCCTATTCATGAAAAAGCCCGTACTCTGTACGGGCTTTTTTGAGAGTCTCTTGCAGGATGTGTAGAGACTGTGCTAGAATGCACAATTCGTTGAATGCTTGTTCTTTAAAAATCAGCAGCCGATAAGTGTGGGCGTTTGGGGTAGGTGGCCGACGCTGCGTAGCGTAAGCTATGTGGTGTTTGGCAAAGAGAAATACCCTGATGCTCACATGAAATTGATTTTTCCAAGTCAGTTTTGATGAGAGCTTGCAAAGATTGAACTGAAGAGTTTGATCCTGGCTCAGATTGAACGCTGGCGGCATGCTTTACACATGCAAGTCGAACGGCAGCGCGGGCTTCGGCCTGGCGGCGAGTGGCGAACGGGTGAGTAATACATCGGAACGTGCCCAGTAGTGGGGGATAGCTCGGCGAAAGCCGGATTAATACCGCATACGACCTGAGGGTGAAAGCGGGGGATCTTCGGACCTCGCGCTATTGGAGCGGCCGATGGCAGATTAGCTAGTTGGTGGGGTAAAGGCCTACCAAGGCGACGATCTGTAGCTGGTCTGAGAGGACGACCAGCCACACTGGGACTGAGACACGGCCCAGACTCCTACGGAGGCGGCAGTGGGGAATTTTTGGACAATGGGCGAAAGCCTGATCCAGCAATGCCGCGTGTGATGAAGGCCTTCAGGGTTGTAAAGCACTTTTGGCGGGAACGAAAAGGACTGTGCCAATACCACGGTTCGATGACGGTACCCGCAGAATAAGCACCGGCTAACTACGTGCCAGCAGCCGCGGTAATACGTAGGGTGCAAGCGTTAATCGGAATTACTGGGCGTAAAGAGTGCGCAGGCGGTTTTGCAAGACCGATGTGAAATCCCCGGGCTTAACCTGGGAACTGCATTGGTGACTGCAAGGCTAGAGTGTGTCAGAGGGAGGTGGAATTCCGCATGTAGCAGTGAAATGCGTAGATATGCGGAGGAACACCGATGGCGAAGGCAGCCTCCTGGGATAACACTGACGCTCATGCACGAAAGCGTGGGGAGCAAACAGGATTAGATACCCTGGTAGTCCACGCCCTAAACGATGTCTACTAGTTGTCGGGGATTAATTTCCTTGGTAACGCAGCTAACGCGTGAAGTAGACCGCCTGGGGAGTACGGTCGCAAGATTAAAACTCAAAGGAATTGACGGGGACCCGCACAAGCGGTGGATGATGTGGATTAATTCGATGCAACGCGAAAAACCTTACCTACGCTTGACATGTCCGGAACCCTGAAGAGATTTGGGGGTGCTCGAAAGAGAGCCGGAACACAGGTGCTGCATGGCTGTCGTCAGCTCGTGTCGTGAGATGTTGGGTTAAGTCCCGCAACGAGCGCAACCCTTATCATTAGTTGCTACGCAAGGGCACTCTAATGAGACTGCCGGTGACAAACCGGAGGAAGGTGGGGATGACGTCAAGTCCTCATGGCCCTTATGTGTAGGGCTTCACACGTCATACAATGGTCGGTACAGAGGGTTGCGAAGCCGCGAGGTGGAGCCAATCCCAAAAAACCGATCGTAGTCCGGATTGCAGTCTGCAACTCGACTGCATGAAGTCGGAATCGCTAGTAATCGCGGATCAGCATGCCGCGGTGAATACGTTCCCGGGTCTTGTACACACCGCCCGTCACACCATGGGAGTGGGTTTTACCAGAAGTAGGTAGCTTAACCGCAAGGAGGGCGCTTACCACGGTAGGGCTCATGACTGGGGTGAAGTCGTAACAAGGTAGCCGTACCGGAAGGTGCGGCTGGATCACCTCCTTTCACGAGAAACACCTCGAACAAACGCTCACACTTATCGGCTGTTGGTTGTCGGAGCAAGATTCAACATTCTGGATCTGAGCCAGAAATTGTAGGGTTCACGGGTCTGTAGCTCAGCTGGTTAGAGCACCGTCTTGATAAGGCGGGGGTCGATGGTTCGAGTCCATCTAGACCCACCAATCATCTGGGCATGAGCAAAGAGCTCATGCCGATGAAGGGGTGTAGCTCAGCTGGGAGAGCACCTGCTTTGCAAGCAGGGGGTCATCGAGTTCGATCCCGTTCACCTCCACCATTTCTGTTCAGAACGTCCAGACGGCACAAGCCACGAATTCAAGACAGGCGATCCCGTCCCGGCGCACAAGCACCAGGGCAGAATCGAGTGTCGAATCTTGATCTTTAAAAAAATTTGATAGAAGTCGACAAGTTGTTCCGTAGCTGGAACAACGATGTGATTGCGTCGAACAAGTCTCAACGAAAGAGTTCCGAGTGAACTGAGAGGCGGCGAAAACGCAGCATGCTTGATCCTGGATTTGAAGAAGTTCAAGTCCGCAAACCTATAGGGTCAAGTGAATAAGTGCATGTGGTGGATGCCTTGGCGATTACAGGCGATGAAGGACGTTGTAGCCTGCGATAAGCCGCGGGGAGCTGGCAAACAAGCTTTGATCCGCGGATGTCCGAATGGGGAAACCCACCCGCAAGGGTATCGCTGACTGAATCCATAGGTCAGCGAGGCGAACGTGGCGAACTGAAACATCTAAGTAGCCACAGGAAAAGAAATCAACCGAGATTCCGAAAGTAGTGGCGAGCGAAATCGGAGCAGCCTGTGCGTGATAGTCGATTGGCTAGTGGAACGGTATGGAAAGGCCGGCCATAGAGGGTGATAGCCCCTTACACGAAAGCGAATCGGTGGTACTGAGCGTACGACAAGTAGGGCGGGACACGTGTAATCCTGTCTGAAGATGGGGGGACCATCCTCCAAGGCTAAATACTCGTAATCGACCGATAGTGAACAAGTACTGTGAAGGAAAGGCGAAAAGAACCCCGGGAGGGGAGTGAAATAGATCCTGAAACCGCATGCATACAAACAGTCGGAGCCTCGCAAGAGTGACGGCGTACCTTTGTATAATGGGTCAGCGACTTACGTTCAGTGGCAAGCTTAACCAGATAGGGGAGGCGCAGGGAAACCGAGTCCGAATAGGGCGCCATAGTCGCTGGGCGTAGACCCGAAACCAGGTGATCTATCCATGGTCAGGATGAAGGTTGGGTAACACCAGCTGGAGGTCCGAACCGACTAATGTTGCAAAATTAGCGGATGAACTGTGGATAGGGGTGAAAGGCTAATCAAACCTGGAAATAGCTGGTTCTCCCGAAAACTATTTAGGGTAGTGCGTCATGTATTGCTCCAGGGGGTAGAGCACTGTAATGGTTGTGGGGGCCATCGCGGCTTACCACGCCATAGCAAACTCCGAATACCTGGAAGTATGAGCATGGCAGACAGTCGCCGGGTGCTAACGTCCGGCGGCAAGAGGGAAACAACCCAGACCTACAGCTAAGGTCCCAAAGTGTGGCTAAGTGGGAAACGAAGTGGGAAGGCTAAAACAGTCAGGATGTTGGCTTAGAAGCAGCCATCATTTAAAGAAAGCGTAATAGCTCACTGATCGAGTCGTCCTGCGCGGAAGATGTAACGGGGCTAAGCCATGCACCGAAGCTTAGGCTGCACTCTTTGAGTGCGGGGTAGGGGAGCGTTCTGTAAGCCTGTGAAGGTGTCTCGTAAGGGATGCTGGAGGTATCAGAAGTGCGAATGCTGACATGAGTAGCGTTAAAGCGGGTGAAAAGCCCGCTCGCCGTAAGCGCAAGGTTTCCTACGCAACGTTCATCGGCGTAGGGTGAGTCGGCCCCTAAGGTGAGGGCGAAAGCCATAGCTGATGGGAAGCTGGTTAATATTCCAGCACCGATTTCTAGTGCGATGGGGGGACGGATCGTGGAAGGTTGTCCGGGTGTTGGAAGTCCCGGTTCCTGACCTGTAGGTGTCTGGTAGGTAAATCCGCCAGGCGTATGCCGAGGGGTTGGGACGAGCGAGCTTGCTCGCGAAGCAACTGGAAGTGGTTCCAAGAAAAGCCTCTAAGCTTCAGCTAGAAACGACCGTACCGCAAACCAACACTGGTGCGCGAGATGAGTATTCTCAGGCGCTTGAGAGAACTCGGGAGAAGGAACTCGGCAAATTGACACCGTAACTTCGGAAGAAGGTGTGCCTTGGTAGCTTGAGTGTGAACAACACAAGGGCAAAGAGGTTGCAAAGAATAGGTGGCTGCGACTGTTTATTAAAAACACAGCACTCTGCAAACACGAAAGTGGACGTATAGGGTGTGACGCCTGCCCGGTGCCGGAAGGTTAAGTGATGGGGTGCAAGCTCTTGATCGAAGCCCCGGTAAACGGCGGCCGTAACTATAACGGTCCTAAGGTAGCGAAATTCCTTGTCGGGTAAGTTCCGACCTGCACGAATGGCGTAACGATGGCCACACTGTCTCCTCCCGAGACTCAGCGAAGTTGAAATGTTTGTGATGATGCAATCTCCCCGCAGCTAGACGGAAAGACCCCATGAACCTTTACTGTAGCTTTGCATTGGATTGCGAACCGACTTGTGTAGGATAGGTGGGAGGCTTTGAAGTCAGGACGCCAGTCTTGATGGAGCCATCCTTGAAATACCACCCTGGTTTGTTCGCGGTTCTAACCTAGGGCCCGTCATCCGGGCCGGAGACAGTGCATGGTGGGCAGTTTGACTGGGGCGGTCTCCTCCTAAAGAGTAACGGAGGAGTTCGAAGGTACGCTTGGTACGGTCGGACATCGTGCCTAAAGTGCAATGGCAAAAGCGTGCTTAACTGCGAGACTGACAAGTCGAGCAGGTGCGAAAGCAGGACATAGTGATCCGGTGGTTCTGTATGGAAGGGCCATCGCTCAACGGATAAAAGGTACTCTGGGGATAACAGGCTGATACCGCCCAAGAGTTCATATCGACGGCGGTGTTTGGCACCTCGATGTCGGCTCATCTCATCCTGGGGCTGTAGCCGGTCCCAAGGGTATGGCTGTTCGCCATTTAAAGAGGTACGTGAGCTGGGTTTAAAACGTCGTGAGACAGTTTGGTCCCTATCTGCTGTGGGCGTTGGAGATTTGACGGGGGCTGCTCCTAGTACGAGAGGACCGGAGTGGACACACCTCTGGTGTACCTGTTGTCACGCCAGTGGCATCGCAGGGTAGCTAAGTGTGGAAGAGATAACCGCTGAAAGCATCTAAGCGGGAAACTTGCCTGAAGATGAGATCTCCCTGGGGACTCGATCCCCCTGAAGGGTCGTCCAAGACCAGGACGTTGATAGGCCGGGTGTGGAAGCGCAGTAATGCGTGCAGCTAACCGGTACTAATTGCCCGTGAGGCTTGACCCTATAGTTTTGCGAGATCCAGCATGCTGCTGGGCCGCCATCAGTTGACTCGACATGACTCTGCACGCAGACTCGTTCGAGACTCAGTCACATCGTCGTCGGAAACCATGGACTCCTCATGAAACTTCCGATACACTCGTCGACTCCTATCAGACAACGGCAGCAAGCCTGGCAACTCGCTAGGCTCGCCGCCAACAAGCTTTGTCTGACGACCATAGCGAAGTGGAACCACTCCTTCCCATCCCGAACAGGAACGTGAAACGCTTTTGCGCCGATGATAGTGGGCCCGCGCCCGTGAAAGTAGGACATCGTCAGACACCCTATTCATGAAAAAGCCCGTACTCTGTACGGGCTTTTTTATTTCGTCTGTATGTCTCCTACGCCCCTCTCAATTAGTCCTCTGTATCTCATACGCCCCCTTCACATTCTGTTTGTCTCTTTCTGTATGTCTCCTTCGCCAGCCTGTTTTAAGTCAGCGGCGTAACTCCGAGGCGCGCTCCCGTCGGCGGTGCCCTTGTCTCCCCCTGTTTCTTTGCATGGCTCCCACGTCCGGTTTGGACGTGGGCCGTTTGCCGCGTTTTGCCTGCTCACCTTCGATCTGTTCTGCGCTGTCAGGACGTTGCGATGTCTTCGAACTGGATCCCCTGAGCGCATGGCTGCCATGGCGACTTGCGCACGCGAGGAGATGCCCAGGATGCGAAGGATGCTGCTGACGTGGACCTTGACCGTTCCTTCTGCCAATCCCAGTTCTCTGCAGATGCTCTTGTTTGGCAGACCCAGCATCATGAGCCGAAGCACGCTGCGTTGGCGTTCACTCAGGCCCAGATGGCGCCCGTCCCGGTATTCACGGTGCGGTTGTGCAGGAGCGGTATTGCTGCCCGGATATACCGCAGGTTGAACACGCAGCCCTTGGGGTGCATTCGCTTTGGGGATACTGAGATGGTCCTGGAACTCAGGACGAACCACTGCGGCATGTGATGCAGGCGCGGATCCGCTTCCGGATTTGGGATCGTTGCTATTGCGGGCCAGCCGGATGGCAGTCCGGAGGCAGTCAGTGATGGGTTGGGTATCCGCGTTTTTCAGGACCAGTCCCAGAGTGCCGGCCACTTGGCACGCATGGGTCACTGCCTGATCTGCCCGTTCGATCATTGCGACGATGGGGAGACCCGGGCATTTCCGGCGGAATGTGTCCAGCGTGACGGTTCCGGTTGCGTCGGGCAGCTGGAGATCCAGGAGGGTCAGCAACGGCTGCTGCCCGCTATGAACATAGCGGATGGCTTCTTCTAGCGAGGAGGCGGCGATGATGATCAGGTTTTCATCGATCGACTCCAGGATGGAGCGAAGGGATTTGCGGATCAGGGGCTGGTCATCGACCAGGAGTACATTCTGAGCGTTCATTTCAGTCTCCTCCTTCCGTCCGCAGGCACTGAGTTGGTGTCCTGTTTCGGGATAGAAAGAGTTCCGGGTAGAGAAAAAAGGGGTTGTCGAGGTTGCAGGTGCTACGGAGTGCTGCTTGGGAGTCACGCGTTGTGCGTGATCCGTTGGGATGCATTGTTGCTGTTCGGCAACGGTTTGGCGTGGTCATAGTTCACGTCCTTCATGCAGACGATTCATGACAACGGACCGCATGTGGCTACTGTGACTTATGTCCGAATCCGGTGTTCTGTTTGCTGAAACACGCGCCGCTCTCGCCTGCGAGAGGCGGCCTTCCGCTGCTGAAGGTTCGCCGCTTGGTAGGGGAGATCTGCTCATGGTGTCTGGCTCCAGGAAGATGTTTGAGCCGCGTGGGGCGGTGCATCTAGTCTGTATCGGAGGCGGGCGGGATGGGGTGACGCCATCCATTGGGTGGCTGCTTGGCCTATGCTGAAAGGAGGTGGTGCTGTTGATGTGATCCTCCTTGGGGGCAGCCAGGTTGTGAGGCTGGGCAGGGTGTGCGTCGCTCCCTTGGGTACTAGCCCCTTGGGGCTCGGGGCTATCAGGGCGCTCTGACTCTCAGGGGATCTCTCAGGGGATCTCCCAGGGATCTCAGGGGGATCTCCAGGGGAGCTCTCAGGGGGAGCTCTCAGGGGGAGCTCTCAGGGGGAGCTCTCAGGGGGAGCCTCAGGGGCTGGCCCTCAGGGCTTGCGGTCGAGGTAGGGGCGAAGTGCGGAGACCCAGGGGGACGCAAGGGCGCCAGTGGCAGCGTGGGAGAAGCTGTTCATCTGCCGCCAGAGGGATGCGTCACTGCACGTGGGAGCTACTGGAATGTGTGGCAGGTGATTTGGATCTGCTTCGGCTCATGGAGCCTACCGGGGACCCGCTTATCGCAGTACGGCAATGGTTGCCGTTATAAAGGCAAAAGGCGTTTTGTTATTTGCAGTGCTGTTGTCGCACCTTCTGTGGCTGCTGGTTCGGAGTGTCCCGTGTTTCAGGGGGGCGGAGGACTGTTCTGCTGGGTTTGCGTTCCCCGGACACATACCGACAGTTTCCATGCCGGGCAAAAAAAATGGACACCTCCCTTGGGGCGGTGTCCATAAAAAGTGCTATTTCAGAGGACATTCTGAGTCCTGGTTCTGCAGGCCTGCAGGGGCCTGCTGAGCAGGGGCTCGGAGTCCCGGGAGCCAGTCCCCGGCAAGAGGGGCTCCCGTGGAGCTATGAAACCATGGGAAGGTGCCAAGTGGCTGTCCGACAGACCGATGGGTTCTGGGGGCGGCCCAACGGTACTCATCTGGTGTTCATTTGTTCATGGGATCAGTTGCTTGGTCACTGGCGTATCTGTTCATTGGTGCATCTGGTATCCACAATCTGGACATTCAGGCTCCACCCCAGTATCCGAGAGCCGAGATAGGGGATAGTGAGAGTGAGGCAGCGGGGGCAGTGGGAAAGGCAGGAAAGGCAGGAAAGGCAGGAAAGGCAGGAGACAGGGAAGACAGGGAGACAGGGAAGACAGGGAAGACAGGGAAGACAGGGAAGACAGGGAAGACAGGGAAGACAGGGCAAGAGGAGGTAGCAGGGATTGGGGGATATCGAGGGCAGCTTAGCCGCACGACGGCTCATTGACTCATTGGGGCCGGGGGCATCCGATCATTCTTGAGGGGGCAGGCTTTCTCCTGTAGGTCTGGGTTGAAGGCCGGATTGAGGGCTGACTTGAGGGCTGACTTGAGGGCTGACTTGAGGGCCGGCCCATGATGGACCGGCCTGGTGTGGACGGATTAGCGGTGCAGGAATGCTTCGACGAGGCGGACCCAGAGGGTGGCTCCGACGGGGATGGCGTCGTCGTTGAAATCGTAGCTGGGGTTGTGCAGCAGGCAGGGGCCGTCGCCGTGGCCGTCGGCGCGGTGGGTTCCGTCGCCGTTGCCCAGGGAAGAAGTAGCAGCCTGGGCGCTGGAGCAGCATGAAGGAGAAGTCTTCGGCGGCCATGACGGGATCGATGGGGGAGACGATGTTGTCGGGGCCGATGACGTCGGTGAGGACTTGTGTGACGAAGGCGGTCTGTTCGGGATTGTTGATGGTGGGCGGGTAGTTGCGCAGGGAAGCGGAAGTCGACTTTGGCGCCAAAGCCGCTGCAGATGCTTTCGGCGAGGGCTTTCATCCGGGTTTCGATGAGGTCGATCATTTCGACGGAGAAGGTCCGGACGGTACCGCGCAGTGTGGCGTGGTCGGGGACGATGTTGACGGCGTCGCCGGTATGGATCTGGGTAACGGAAAGGACGGCGGCTTCGATGGGGTTGCGGTTGCGGCTGATGATGGTCTGGAAGGCCTGGACCAGGGTGGCTGCGATGGCGACGGGATCGATGCCGTTGTGGGGCATGGCGGCGTGGGAGCCTTTGCCGGTGATGATGATCTCGAAGGTGTTGGAGGAGGCGAGGATGGGGCCGGGGCGAATGCCGATTTGACCGATGGGCATGCCGGGCCAGTTGTGAAGGCCGAAGATGGCGTCGCAGGGGAAGCGCTCGAAGAGTCCGTCCTGGACCATGGCGCGACCGCCACCGAGGGATTCTTCGGCGGGCTGGAAGATGAGGTGGAGGGTGCCGTCGAAGTTCTGGTGGGTGGCGAGGTGTTTGGCGGCGGCCAGCAGGGATGGTGGTGTGTGCCGTCATGGCCGCAGGCATGCATGCGGCTAGGGGTGGCTGGAGTGGTGGCCGAAGGTGTTGGCTTCCTGCATGGGCAGGGCATCCATGTCGGCACGGATGCCGATGCTGCGGGGGCTGTTGCCACGTTTGAGGGTGCCGACGACGCCAGTCTTGCCCAGGCCGGTAGTGACTTCGCAGCCCCATTCGCGCAGTTTGTTGGCTACCAGGGTGGAGGTGCGGGTCTCTTCGAAACCCAGTTCGGGATGGGCATGGATGTCGCGTCGCAGGGCGGTGAATTCGGCGTGCGAGGCCTGGATGTCGTCGATGATCTGCATGGTGGCTCCTTGTGAATGAGTAGAGATTAGCATCAGTGGGGCTGGGTAGGGAGCATGTGCAGGAAGCGCTGGATCCGAGTAGGCCTGGGGGCGATGTGGCTGCGCATGGATGCGGCCGTGGATGGTTGTGGCAGGGGGTGGATATGGCGGGAGAGATGTGGCGGGAGAGATGTGGCAGGAGAGATGTGGCGGGAGAGATGTGGCGGGAGAGATGTGGCGGGGAGAGATGTGGCGAGGGAGGAATGGGGAAGCGGCGTTTATTCGTTGTGCCTCTGCATCGGGTGTCGCGTAGGAGGATGTGTGAGGGCTGGCGGCATCCTGATGCGGGCGTGGGGTTGGGGATGAAGGGCCGTGAAGGTGTGGAGCGTTGGGGGCAGTGGTTGAAGAAAGGCGGGCAGGGGGTCTGTGTTGGGAATGGGGCGATGCGGTATCGTGTCTTGATGGAAGAAGCGATAATTTCACCGACAACTGCGGCCTTGTGGTTAAGCTGCGTGCAGCGTCAGCGTGCAGCGTGCAGCGTGCAGCGTGGGCGTGCGGCGTGCGGCGTGCGGCGTGCGGCGAGGCCGTCGGGGCGTTTGGGATGTTGAAACCAGACGTTTTCTCTGGGGGCCCGGATAGGGTGTGATGGTGTCTGGTGTGGTTTGAGGGGGCCTGGTGGTGGAGCGCGTCTGGTTGAAACATTATCCGCATGGGGTTCCTGCGGAGATCGATCCGGACAGTTATCGTTCGCTGGCGCATCTGCTGGAGGACGTCATGGTCCGGCATGCGGAGCAGGCGGCGACGGTCTGTCTGGGGGCGCACGTTGACGTATGGGGATCTGGACCGGCTGTCCACGCGGTTCGCGGCATGGCTTGGGTCGCTGGGGTTGCCCAAGGGCTCACGTGTCGCGCTGATGATGCCCAACTGTCATGCCTATGTGGTGTCGTTGCTGGGGACGCTGCGAGCGGGGATGACGGCGGTGAATGTCAATCCGCTCTATACGCCGCGAGAGCTGGAGAACCAGCTGCGGGATGCCCGTGCGGATGTGCTGGTGGTTCTGGAGAATTTTTGCGCACACGGTGGAGAAGGTCGGGCCGGAGGGGATGGTCCGTCAGGTTGTCCTGGCCTCGATGGGAGATCTGCTGGGAGGGCTGAAGGGGCTGGGCGGTGAACATGATGCTCCGTCATGTGCGGCGGACGGTTCCTCCTTTCAATTTGCCTGGGGCTGTCCGGTTTGCCGAGGTGATGCGGCAGGGCAAGGATCTGCCGTTCGAGCCGCCCCAGCTGAGTGGAGAGGATCTGGCCTTCTTGCAGTACACGGGCGGGACGACCGGTGTGTCGCGGGGGGCGATGCTGACGCACCGCAACATGGTGGCGAATGTGCTGCAGAGCTGTGCGTGGTTCCATCCGGCGATGGATCAGCCCGGAAAGCCGACGCCGGAGGGGCCGCCGGTGTTTGTGGGGGCGTTGCCGCTCTATCACATCTTTGCGCTGACGATCTGCCTGCTGGTGAACATGCAGCTGGGGGGCAAGCTGATCCTGATCCCCAATCCGCGTGATGTGAAGGGATTGGTGAAGGCGCTTCGGCCTCATCGTCCGGTGGTGTTTCCTGGGGTGAGCACGCTGTATGACATGCTGGTAGCCCATGAGGTGTTTCGGGGGCTGGATTTTTCGAACTTGCGAATCTCGCTTGCAGGCGGGATGGCTGTGCCGAAGGCGGTCGCACGGCGGTGGGAGTCGGTGACGGGGTGTCCGATCTGCGAGGGTACGGTCTGACGGAGGCGTCACCGACGGTGGCTTGTTCTCCGACGAATACGACGACGCACGATGGGACGGTGGGAATGCCGTTGCCGTCGACCGAGATCGGGATCCGGGATGAGGCGCTGCGTCCGCTTCCATGGGGGCAGCCGGGCGAGGTGGTGGTGCGTGGTCCGCAGGTGATGGCTGGCTATTGGCAGCATGCCGAGGACACGCGTGCGGTCATGACGCCGGACGGTTTTCTGAGGACCGGGGATATCGGCGTGATGGATGAGCGCGGTTATCTGCGCTTGCTGGACCGGCAGAAGGACATGATCCTGGTGTCAGGCTTCAATGTCTACTGCAATGAGGTGGAGGATGTGGTCTGCAGCCACCCGGGGGTGAGGGCGTGTGCGGCGGTCGGTGTGCAGGATGAGCATGCCGGACAGGCGGTGAAGATCTTTGTGGTGCGCGAGGACAGGACGTTGACGTGTGAGGAGCTGTTGGCGTATTGCAAGGAGCGCCTGACGGGCTACAAGCGTCCCAGGATCGTGGCTTTCGTGAAGAGTCTGCCCAAGAGTGATGTGGGCAAGGTTCTGCGCCGCCCGCTGCGTGACGGGACGGTGGTGCCGGAGCCGGACGAGACGGAAAAACCGGCTTGAGGCGCTGATGCGGAAAGAAGAACACCCGGTACCGCGATGCGGACCGGGTGTTCTTTCATGGAGGCAAGCCCCATCTTGTTGCCCACCGGGGGCCCAGGAGGGGCGCCCGGCAACTGGGGGTATAGGCTGGCTGGCCGGTGACTGTGTCAGTCGATCAGCAGGATTTCGACGCGGCGGGCTTCCGCGTTGTTGCCGGAGCCGGTGGTCTGCTCGGGCTTGCGCAGGATGATGCGTTGCGCGGGGATGCCCTGTGCGATGAGGGCATCGCGCACGCCAAGGGCGCGGCGCTTGGCCAGATCGCGGTTGAAGTCGATGTTGCCGGTGGGATCGTGATAGCCAGCCAGCAGGACACGGCGGCCCTCGGCGGCCTTCAGGGCCTCGACCACGGTGGCGATGGCCTTCTGTGCGTCGGCGGGAAGGGTAGCAGAGGCGGACTCGAAGTGGATGGAGCCCGCGGGTTGTGCGGGAGTGGCCTGCTCAAAGGCAACGAACTCTTCGTTGACGGCTTCTGTCTGGGCGGAGGAGGCTGCGTTCTGGGCTGCAGCGGCGGCAGCGGTTTCCTGATCCGTGGTGCTGGTGCCTTGGCCTGAGCCTGCGGCGCTCGTGGCAACCGCCGCGGCGGGGGCGGCCGGGGCTGCGACATCATTTGCACCATCGGCGCCTTTCAGGACCCAGATGATGACGGAAATGAGCAGGATGGTGACGGTGGAGAACACGACCCACAGGCCGGTGCGTGTGGAGGTGTCGTCGTCGAGTGGGTTCATGATGGATCCTTGTTAGCGTTGCCGACGCTCAATTCTACCAATCGTTTGCGCGGGGTTCGGGGGCTTGAGCAGGGAAAAACGGCAAGGGGAAGGGGGCCTTGTGAACAGGGCGGGTGATGGGAAGCGCCGGCCGTGGTAAGAGGGGACCTGGTCGAGCCTGGCGGTGTTGCCCGGAGAGGGACCTGGAGGGGCTGGCCTCAGGGAAGGGGCTTAGGGACGGGGCTCAGAAAGACCTGATGCCGGAAAGAAGAGGATAAAAAAAGCCCCCAACCGAAGGCAGGGGCTTGGGGCGCCATCACGCAGTGCGGATGGCGCTGACCGCGCAAGGGGTATCAGAAGAAGTGACGGACACCCAGAGCGATACGACGCGGTTTGGTGTTGTCCTGACCCGGGACTTCGGCTTTGCCGATGCCGACAGCACCGTACACGAAGGTACGCTTGCTCAGACCGTGAGCGTAGGTCAGACCGACGCCGCTGGTCTTGTTGTTGTTGGCGCGCTTGAACTCTTCGCGACGGTACGTCAGATAGGCCGTGCCGTTGTCGGAGACCTGATAGCTCAGGTTGCCGAAGTAGCCCTTGTCCTTGACGCTGGAGCCAGCAACGGGTTTGGTCTCGTTCTGAGCGTAGGCCAGGCCGGCGCCGAAGGGACCGATCTTGGTGCCGATGGAGGCGCCCAGTTCGTTGGTGCGCTTCACGTTGTTGATCTTGCCACCGTCGACGGACAGGTAGCCGACGCCGAAGGTGAAGGCGCCCCAGTCGCCCACACCGGCGACGGAGTAGTAGTCACCCTGCTTGGCCACGTCACCAGCGGCGACGTTGGTGGCTTCGGATTCACCAGCACCGTAACCGGCGTACAGCTTGAAGCCGCCCAGCGAGGGGGTGACATAGCTGATGGTGTTGTCACGCTTGCTGGTGTAGCCAGCCAGCGCGTCGCTGCTGTAGTACCAGGACTGGCCGGTGAGGTCGGCTGCCTCGATGGCATAGCTCAGCGCCACAGCCTGACGACCCAGCTTGATGGTACCGAAACCACCGTCCAGGCCAACCCAGGACTGGCCCTGCCAGAAGCGGGTGCTGTTGGCTAGGCGGCCGGTATCGGCGCGAGCACGATACTCCAGGTTGAAGATGGCTTTCAGGCCATTGCCGAGGTCTTCGGAGCCGACGATGCCGACACGGGAACCGCCCCAGATGCCGTCATTGATCTGCAGGTCGCTCTTGCCGGAGCTGCTGGCTTCCTTGTTCAGGCTCTCGACGGCAACGTCGACGCTACCGAGGAGCTGGATGGAGGTCTGTGCCTGCGCGAAGGCGGGCACGGCGGCCGCAACGGCCAGTGCTACAAGCGATTTTTTCATGAATGAATCTCCTGGGTTTTTGGATTCGATCGATGGGACCGCCGCCAAAGCAAAGGATTGGTTTTATAGCTGAGCCGGTCTGATCGTTCAGATGGTTCGTGAGATAAGTTTAGCAACCTATCGATGTGGGCACGCTTCTCTGCGTTGTATCCGAGACATATGTGGCGTCTGGAACGTCAGAATCCGGGCGGGTGTGTTTGAAAAAAGACGATTCGTAAGCTGTTTCGACTGAATGGCGTTCTCCGAGGCGTGCTGCATCGGACAAGGAGACGCGCTTTCAGAGGCGGAGTCCGAGGGGGCGGAGGTGCTGAGGGGCAGGGTGCGGAAAGAACGGGAAAATCAGGGAGCGGAAAAGAAAAACCCCCGGGTTTGAGGCCGGGGGTTTCGGGTGTCACCTGCCCGGAGGCAGGTGAGACTTCTGTCAGATCAGCAAGGATCAGAAGAAGTGACGGACGCCCAGAGCGATGCGACGCGGCTTGTCGTCGTTCGCATCGTTCTTGCCGATGCCGACAGCACCGTAGACGAAGGTACGCTTGCTCAGACCGTGGGCGTAGGTCAGGCCGACACCGCTCTGGTTGTTCTTGTCGCCTTGCGGATCCAGACGCACATAGTTGAGGTAGGCGGTACCGTTGTCGGTGACCTGATAGCTGAGGCTGCCGTAGAAGCCTTTGGTCTTGTTGCTGGTGCCTGCCTGAGCTTTCAGTTCGGACTGGCCATAACCCAGACCGGCGCCGAAGTCACCCAGTTTCATGCCAATGGAGGCAGCCAGTTCGTTGCGACGCTTCAGGTTGTTGATCTTGCCGCCATCGAACGACTGATAGCCGACACCGACGGAGAAGCCGCCCCACTCACCGACACCGCTGACGGCATACATGTCGTTCAGCTTGTTCAGATTGTCGCTGGCACCGGCCACAGCACCGTTGGTCACGGTAGTGGCGGTAGCTTCACCGGCGCCATAGGCTGCCTGCAGCTTGAAGCCGCCCAGGCTGGGGGTGGAGTAGACGAGCAGGTTGTCGGTCTTGTCGGTGATGCCGGCCAGACCGTCGCTGCTGTAGTACCAGCTTTTGACCGGTCATGTCACCCAGCGAAATGACGTCCGACATGGGGGTGTCCTGACGGCCCAGCTTGATGGTACCGAAGCCGCCATCAAGACCGACCCAGGATTTGCCCTGCCAGAAGCGGTTGGCGTTGGCCAGACGGCCGGTATCGGCGCGAGCACGATACTCCAGGTTGAAGATGGCTTTCAGGCCGTTGCCGAGGTCTTCGGAGCCGACGATGCCGACACGGGAACCACCCCAGATGCCGTCATTGATCTGCAGGTCGCTCTTGCCGGAGCTGTTGGCGTCCTTGTTCAGGCTCTCGACGGCAACGTCGACGCTACCGGTGAGCTGGATGCTGGTCTGGGCCTGAGCAAAGGCAGGCACGGCAGCCGCAACGGCCAGTGCTACGAGCGTTTTTTTCATGGCTGAATCTCCTGAGTTTCCCTGGATTCGATCGGTCGGGACCTCTGCCAGGATGCATTGATCATGTTTGCCTGAACCGGATGGCTCAGACTCTGCATGGGTCAAATTTTATCAACCCGTGTGCCTCGGGGGGATGACTTTAGTTTAATTGGCGACAAATAAGGGTGAAGAATGGCTGAATTGTGAAGTCGATCGTGGTAAACGAGCGAACATGCAAGGCGATAGGCAAGGGCGTGCATTCGGCACCAAAGAAAAACCCCCGGTTTGAGGCCGGGGGTTTCGGGTCTCACCTGCCCAGAGGCAGGTGAGCCTTGCCTCCGATCAGCAGGGATCAGAAGAAGTGGCGGATACCCAGTGCCACGCGACGCGGCTTGCTGTTGTCCTGGCCCGGGACTTCGGCTTTGCCGATGCCGACGGTACCGTAGACGAAGGTACGCTTGCTCAGACCCTGAGCGTAGGTCAGGCCGATACCGTCTTCGGTGTTCTTCTCGCCTTGCGGGTCGTTGCGCACATAGCTGAGGTAGGCCGTGCCGTTGTCGGTGACCTGATAGCTCAGCGTGCCGTAGTAGCCCTTGGTCTTGTTCTTGGCGTTGCCGGTTTCATACTTCACTTCCGACTGGCCATAGCCCAGACCGGCACCGAAGGCGCCCAGCTGCGTGCCGACCGAAGCGGCGATCTGACGGGTGTTCTTGATGTTGTTGATCTTGGCGCCGTCGATGGACTGATAGCCCACGCCAGCACGGAACGAACCCCAGTCACCCAGCAGGCCGACGCTGTAGGCGTCGTTCAGCTTGTTCAGGCGATCGTTGCCAGCCGGTGCGGTGGCTTCGCCGGAAGCGTAGGCAACAGCCAGCGTCAGACCGCCCATGGAGGGGGTGGCGTAGCTGATGGAGTTGTCAACCTTGTCGACGATGCCGGCCAGGCCGTCGCTGCTGTAGTACCAGCCTGACCCGTCACGTCACCGGATTCGATGGCGCCCTTGATGGGGCTGTCCTGACGACCCAGCTTGACGGTACCGAAGCCGCCATTCAGGCCGACCCACGACTGGCCGGACCAGAAGCGGCTGGAATCAGCCAGACGGCCGTTGTCGGCGTTGGCTTCGTATTCCAGGTTGAAGATGGCTTTCAGGCCATTGCCCAGTTCTTCGGAACCGACGATGCCGACCTTGGAACCACCCCAGATGCCATCATTGATCTGCAGGTCGCTCTTGCCCGAGCTGCTGGCGTGTTTGTTCAGGCTCTCGACAGCCACATCGACGCTACCGGTCAGCTGGATGCTGGTTTGAGCTTGGGCGAATGCAGGCACAGCTGCCACAACGGCCAGCGCAACAAGCGATTTTTTTCATTGGTCAATCTCCTGGGTTTCTGAACTCGATCGGTTGAAGGCCACTGCCGGGCACGTTACCGAAACGAGACTCCCCGAGGCTGGCTCGGCAGGAAGTCAAAATCTATTCTCCGCAATTTCCGGGAGCGGTCAAAGATTAGGAGCGTTTCACGGGGCAAAAAAACGACGCGACTGTTGCTTTTTGGAACGTTGTCGGCGCCGGGCGGCGAGATTGCGCGCATGAATGGCGCGGGTCGGAAGTGTCCGGTTCGTGCGCGTTCTTCAAGCTGTTTGCAAGGAAAGGAGGCTAGTGCCCGGTGTTTCCGGGGAGGTTTGGCTCAGGAGAAGGGTGCGGGTGGCTGTGTTGTTTTCGTGGCCAAGGGGTTGATCCAGGGGCAGGAGGGGCTGAGGTCGGTGCTGGTGCTGGTGCTGGTGCTGGTGCTGGTGCTGGTGCTGGTGCTGGTGCGAGGTGCCGTTAGGCGGGAGATAGGCTGGGCCCTGGTACAGGACGGGTCAAGGGGGAAGCTGTCCGTCACAGGCGCCGGGGCGTGCATGGCGTGTGCAACGGCCCCGGCAGGAGAACGGGTCAGTCTTCCAGGTCCTCGACGATTTCCCAGCTGGTCTCGATGGAGGCTGTCTTGGCCAGCATGGCGGTGGCGGAACAATACTTGTCGTGAGAGAGCTTGATGGCGCGCTCGACATGGGCGGGGTTGAGCTTGCGGCCTCGCACGATGAAGTGCAGCTTGATGCGCGTGAACACCTTGGGATCGGTGTCGGCGCGGTCGGCTTCCAGCTGAACCTGGCAGCCGCGCACGTCGTGTCGCCCCTTCTTCAGGATGAGGACGACGTCGTAGGCCGTGCAACCGCCTGCGCCCGCCAGCATCAGCTCCATCGGACGGGCTGCAAGATTGTCTCCGCCCCCCTCCGGGGCACCGTCCATGCCGATGAGGTGGCCGCTGCCGGTGTCGGCGATGAAACGCATGGTGCCCGGGCCCATCCAGCGAACGTTGGTTTTCATGGTTCTGTCCTCGATCCTAGAAAGAGACTGTCAATATGTGGGAAAGCCGTGTCCGCGAAGGCAGCCAGGGCTTTGGGGGCTGATGGTCTCCGAAGTCCTGATGTCTTCGCGTCGGTGCTGATTCTAGTGAGTGGGGACGGCGAAAGTGAGGGGGCGTGACGAGGTGAGTGGGGGCATGACCACGCCGCATGCTTTGGGGTTTTGACGAGTGAGGGAAGTTGCGGCTAGAATCAAGGGCTTTCCGAATCGAAGTACATTGCCGGGCGCGCCGTAGGCGCAGACTCTGGTTGATTCCCGGCCCGCGGCGCTATCGACAGCGTCGTCTGGGGGCTTGCCCGGCAGGGTGCCCCATGGCCGCCACGCTTCGGCACAGACCCAATTAAAAGGTGGCGTTTCTAGCGCCAGGCAACATGAAGACTTTCTCCGCTAAAGCACAAGAGGTTCAGCGCGACTGGTATGTGGTCGATGGTACTGACCAGGTGCTGGGCCGTCTCGCTGCCGAGATCGCCCGACGCTTGCGTGGCAAGCACAAGCCCGAATTCACCCCGCACGTCGACACCGGCGATTACATCGTCGTGGTCAATGCGTCCAAGATCCGCGTGACCGGTACCAAGGCCGACAACAAGGTCTACTACCGCCACAGTGGCTACCCGGGTGGCATTTCCTCCACGACCTTCTCAAGATGCAGGACCGTTTCCCCGGCCGTGCCCTTGAGAAAGCCGTGAAAGGCATGCTGCCGAAAGGCCCTCTGGGTTACGCCATGATCAAGAAGCTGAAGGTCTATGCTGATGACACCCATCCGCATGCCGCTCAGCAACCCAAGCCCCTGCAGTTCTGAATACCGGAGAGTCAGATCCCATGATCGGCGAATACAACTACGGCACTGGCCGTCGCAAGACTTCCGTCGCCCGGGTCTTCATCCGGCGTGGCACTGGCAAGATCACCGTCAACGGCCGTGATCTGGACACCTATTTCTCGCGCGAGAGCGGCCGCATGATCGTCCGCCAGCCGCTGGCTGTGGCCGATGTGGCCACCACCTTCGACATCCGTGTCAACGTGCACGGCGGTGGTGAGTCGGGTCAGGCCGGTGCCGTTCGTCACGGCATCACCCGCGCCCTGATCGACTTCGACGAGACGCTGAAGCCGGCCCTGTCGTCTGCCGGTCTGGTGACCCGCGACGCCCGTGAAGTCGAGCGTAAGAAAGTCGGTTTCCGCAAGGCACGTCGGCGCAAGCAGTTCTCGAAGCGTTGATGTCAGCGGCTGCCATCTTTGCGTCTTGCGCAAGGATGGCGGTATTTGGCTGTTTTTCTGGCGAAGGGCGCACGAGGCGCCCTTTGTCGCGTCCAGCGAATGCATCTTTCAACCAGTCTGGTGTGGCTGACGGCATGAAGCGTGATCGACCCCGAACCCTGCATCGCATTGGCCGTGGGGCCCGTGTGGAGGGCACCGTGCGCTTTTCGGGGCGGCTGGAGGTGGAAGGGCGCGTCCAGGGCACCATCCCGGCCGAGGACGTGCGCAACAGTGCCGTTCGGGTCTCCGCTTCCGGTCAGGTGGACGGCGCCATCGAGGCGGCCGTGGTGCATGTGGCCGGCACGGTCAACGGTCCCATTCGGGCCAGCAAGCGGCTGGTCGTGCAATCTGGTGCGCGGCTCAATGGCGATCTTCTGTACCGGGATCTGCAGCTGGAGTATGGTGCATTGGTGACAGGGGTCTCTGAAATCGCTGGACAGCGATGAGGTAGGCTTGAAACTGGTTGCCGTCGGTCGCAAATGAGATGTCTGGACGCCGAAAGTCATCTATGATGACTTTCAGATGCGCCGAGACTCATGTTTAGCGCTTTATCAGGAGTAGACATCCATGTCTGAAGTATCAGAAATGCCCCCCCCGCTTCTCTTCACGGACAGTGCCGCCACCAAGGTGGGCGAGCTGATCATGGAAGAGGGCAATCCGGATCTGAAGTTGCGCGTGTTCGTGCAGGGTGGCGGCTGCTCTGGCTTCCAGTACGGGTTCACGTTCGACGAAGATGTGGCCGAAGATGACACCGTGATGGAAAAGAACGGGGTTACGCTGCTGATCGATGCCATGAGCTACCAGTATCTGGTGGGGCAGAGATCGATTACAAGGACGATCTGCATGGATCGCAGTTCGTGATCAAGAATCCGAATGCTGCGACGACCTGCGGGATGCGGTTCGTCGTTCTCGGCCTGATCGAGGCCGGTTGGAGCGGATCCAGGAGGTAGTGTCAGGGCGGTCGGTGTTGCTGGCTGCTCAGGAATGAGAAGGGGGCATGGCGTGAGCCATGTCCCCTTTTTGTTGGCTGCGGGGCTGTCGGGAGGGCGCAGGGAAGGCGTCTTGTCAGTCCCTGCGTTGGTGTGATGAGGCCCTGCGTCGTGCGGAAGGGACCGCACCAGTTTGTGAGGTCTCAGGTGTGAAGGTGATGAGGCCTTGCGTTGTGATGCTTCAGCGCTGACGCGCCGGAGCCTGTGCCACGCCCCCAGAATGCTGTCGTGGCGTGAACCGGTGATGCGGGTGAGCGGGATGGGGGTTTCGTGCACGCGTTGCCGTGCCAGCCAGGCAAAGCCGCTGGCTTCCACGGCCTGAGGGGCAATGCCCAGGGCGTGGGTGCTCTGCACGAGGGTCTCGGGGCCAACGGCTTGCTGGATGGCTTGCGCGAGTCCGGCGTTTTTCTGCGCCGCCGCCACACAGGTAGACGGCCGACAGCTTCTGGGCACGGATGGCCTGGGCGGTGCTTTTCGGCGGTGAGGGCCAGCAGGGTGGCCTGCACGTCGGCGGCAGCGGCGTCCGGATGCGCCTGCAGGTGCTGCTTCAGCCAGGACAGGTTGAAGAGGTCGCGTCCGGTGCTCTTGGGGGCAGGGCGGGCGAAGTAGGGCTCGGACAGCAGGCGTTCGAGCAATGCAGGAATGGCACGGCCGCTGGCGGCCCACTGGCCGTGGTGGTCGTAGCGGTGGCCATGGTGGGCCTCGATCCAGCCGTCGAGCAGGGTGTTGGCCGGGCCGGTGTCGAAGCCGATGACCGTGGGGGTGGGCTGCTGCGTGTCGATGACGGTGAGATTGGCAATGCCCCCCAGGTTGAGGATGCCGTAGCGGCCCTGCAGGCCGGCAAAGACATGGGCATGGAAGGCCGGCATCAGCGGGGCGCCCTGGCCGCCGGCGGCGACGTCGGCGCTGCGCAGGTCGGCAACGACATCGATGCCGGTGGCTTCGGCCAGGCGCGGGGCGTCAAGCAGCTGCAGGGTGTAGCCCTCGGCGGGTACGTGGCGTACGGTCTGGCCATGGGCGCCCAGTGCGCGCACCTGTCGGGGTGAGATACCGCTCTGTTGGAGCAGCTTCTGCACGCATTCGGCGTAGAGGTCTGCCAGTTGCTGACCTGCGCGCGCGGCGGCAGCCAGTTCATCGGAGGCAGGGGTGCTGCAGGGCCGTGAGCTGACGGCGCAGCGGCTCGGGCATGGGCACAAAGGCGCTGGTCAGGGTCTGGCGAATCCTGCCCTGGTCATCGAAGGCGATCAGCACGCCATCGACGCCATCCATGCTGGTGCCGGACATCAGGCCGGCGTGTATCTCGTCCGTGTGGGTGATGTCTGCCCGGGGAGCGGGGTCGAGGGAGGGCGTCGTGCTGCATGGCCCTGGGATGGAATGAAAAGCGCCCGTCAGGCGGGCGCATGGTGTGGGTTCCGGGACCTCCTCGGTCGACAGCCTCCGGCCTGGTCTGGCCCGGGGGCTGCTGCGCGGCACGCTGCCGGCGCTTATTCGAACGAGGCCACCGTGGTGGATTCCTGCCAGCGCATCAGGTCGATGACCTGCTCGGCCTGGGCGCGCAGCTGGTTGCGGCTTGCCGTATCCAGGGCGGGGGCAGGCTGGGGCAGCATGGTGTTGGGGTCGATCTGCTGGCCGTTGACCTGGAACTCGAAGTGCAGGTGCGGACCGGTGGCCCAGCCGGTCTGGCCGACCTCGCCGATGACCTGGCCCTGCTTGATCTTGTCGCCCAGGCGCAGCTTGGGCGAGAAGCGCGACATGTGGGCGTAGAGGGTGCGCTGGACGTCGTCGTGCTTGACGATGATGACGTTGCCGTAACCGCGCTGGGTGCCCAGGAACTCGATCGTGCCGTCGCCGACGGAACGGATCTTGGTGCCCGTCGGGGGCGGCGTAGTCGATGCCCTTGTGGACGCGCCAGTCACGGAAGACGGGGTGGCGGCGGCCGAGGCTGAAGCCGGAGCTGATGCGGGTGTACTCGAGCGGCGAGCGCAGGAAGCGGCGCTTGAGGGCCTGGCCGTCGAAGCTGTAGTAGTCGCCTTCGCCGTCGGGGCGGGCAAACCACAGCGCGTCCAGCCGGCGGTCGCCGGAGACGTACTCGATGGCGAGGATGCGGCCAGGCTGGCCTTCACCCAGCGAGGCAGGGGTCGACAAACATCTCGTAGACGAGCCGCAGGCGGTCGCCTTTCTTCACCTCACGGTGGAAGTCGATGTCGGACCCGAAGACTTCGGCGATGCGGCTGGAGACGGCCGACGGGATACCGGCGGCATCCGTGGCCGCAAACAGGGTGGTGTTGACCCGGGCCGAGCGCGTGATGAGGCGGCGCTCCAGCACGTGGTCCTGGATGCGGGCCTCCCACTTGCCGTCCTTGAGCGACAGCACCAGCTGCTGCGGCGGGGTCTTGCCCTGGCTGTTGTAGGGCAGGGGATAGGCCAGCGACTGGATGCGGTTCTGCTGGTCGAGCGTGGCGTTGACGGTGCTGCCCGGCGTCAGGCTCAGGAGCTTGCGCGCCGTGGCGTCACGGCGCACGAACTCGATGAGCGACATGTCCTGCTGGCCGAGCTTGCGCAGCAGACTGTCAACCGACTCGCCGCGGGAGATGGTGATCTCGCGGTGGAAGGCGCCGGTGGTGGGCAGCGGCTGGGGGCAAGCGACACGGGTTCGATGACACGGGCGTGCGGCGGCGGTTCCTCGGTCAGCGGCGCGACCGCGAAAGGCGGTCAGCGTGGCGACGGAGAAGGCAGCGCCCAGGGCAGAGGCGAGTCGTTTACCGGGAGAATTGTGCATGCGTGGCGTGGGAATCGGGCTGCCCAGCCTCCGGCAGTCGGAGAACCGGGGGAAGAACTGGGCTGCCGCCCTGGTAGCCTCGGATAGAATCTTCCAGAAGCGGCGGCATGCCCGGTTGATCTGGCTGCCGTTCCCGACCGCTTTGGCGCACGCCACGCCCGGAGGCTGTTGCGCGCACCGAAGCCCGAGCTTGCTGCGGCAAGTCCCTTGTCGACGCGCCGGCGGACGCGACCGACGAGTGGCGGCCAGGGTGTCGCAAAAAGCTTCGAATGTTCGGGGAACAGGCTTATGAGCCCAGATTCTAACGTCAAACGCACGTTGGTAAGTCGTCTTTTCTGCCCGTTCGTGAGAACGTGCACCTGCAAACCCCCTAAGCTCTCACATTTTGTCCCTCTCATGTCATCCAGTGATCCGATCGAAGAGACCGTCCAGCAGTCGCTGGCCATCATCAAGCGTGGAATCGACGAGCTGCTCGTCGAGGCGGAGCTGGCTGCCAAGCTCCGGCGCAGCCTGAAGGAGAACAGGCCGCTGCGCATCAAGCTGGGGCTGGATCCCACGGCGCCGGACCTGCACCTGGGCCACACGGTGGTGCTGAACAAGATGCGCCAGCTCCAGGACCTGGGGCACCAGGTGATCTTCCTGATCGGGGACTTCACGGCCTCGATCGGCGACCCCTCGGGGCGCAATTCGACGCGGCCGCCGCTCACTCGCGAGCAGATCGAGCAGAACGCTCAGACCTACTTCCGGCAGGCAAGCCTCGTGCTGGACCCGGAGCGGACCGAGATCCGCTACAACTCGGCCTGGTGCGACAAGATCGGGCTGCGCGACATGGTGCAGCTGGCCTCGCGCTACACGGTGGCGCGCATCCTGGAGCGTGACGATTTCACCAAGCGGCTGAAGGCCGGGGTGCCCATCTCGGTGCACGAGATGCTGTATCCCTGCTCCTGCAGGGCTACGACTCGGTCGTGCTGGAGGCGGATCTGGAGCTGGGCGGTACCGACCAGAAGTTCAACCTGCTGGTGGGGCGCGAGCTGCAGCGCGAGTACGGCAAGGAGCCGCAGTGCGTGCTGACGATGCCGCTGCTGGAAGGGCTGGATGGCGTCGAGAAGATGTCCAAGTCCAAGGGCAACTACGTGGGCATCACCGAGCCGGCCAACACGATGTTCGCCAAGGTGATGTCGATTTCCGACGCCATGATGTGGCGCTATTTCACGCTGCTGTCGTTCCGGCCGATGAGCGAGATCGACGCGCTGCGGGCCGAGTGCGAGGCTGGTCGCAACCCGAAGGAAGCCAGGGTGCTGCTGGCCCGCGAACTGGTGGAGCGCTTCCATGGGGCCGGGTTCCAGCGATGCGGCGGTGGAAGACTTCGAGCTGCGCGCGCGGGGCGGGGTGCCCGACGAGATCGAGGAGGTGACGCTTTCCGGCGCGCCGCTGGGAATCGTGGCCGTCCTGCGTGACAGCGGGTTGGTGCCGTCGGCCTCGGAGGCGGGACGGATGCTGGCCCAGAACGGCGTGCGCGTCGATGGGTCGGTGGTGACCGACCGGGGGCTCACGCTGCCGGCCGGCACCTACGTCGTGCAGGTGGGCAAGCGCAAGTTCCGCCGGGTGACGGTGGCATGACGGCTGCCGCATCGGAAGGCGTCGCGCCTGCGCTGGAGGGGACTGGAGGCGGCACGCTGCCCGACGGCGTGCGCCTCGTGCTGGTGCGGCACGGTGAGACCGACTGGAACATGGTGCGGCGCATCCAGGGGACAGCTGGACGAGCCGCTCAACGCGGTGGGCGTGCAGCAGGCGAAGGCAGCCGCGGCGCGCTTTGCACCCCGGCATGGTGGATGCCATCCATTGCAGTGACCTGCTGCGTGCCAGCCAGACAGCGGCGGCAAATCGGCGCCGTGACAGGGCGTGCCGGTGGTGCCGGAGACCGTCTGGCGCGAGCGGCATTTCGGGCGCTTTCCAGGGCTGGGTCTATGCCGACATCCAGCGGGACGATCCCGAGACCTACCGGCGGATCGAGGCGCGGGATCCGGATCTGGACCTGCAGGGGGGCGAGAGCCTGATGCAGGTGCGTGCGCGCATCGAGGCGGCGCTGGCCGGGCTGGTGCAGCGCTATCGCGGCCAGCGCGTGGTCGTGGTGAGCCACGGTGGGGTGCTGGACGCGATCTACCGGCTGGTGACAGGGCAAGCCCTGTTTCCGAGCCGCGCGACTTTCCCATCCACAACGCCTGCATCTGCCAGCTGCGCTGGCAGGCCGGGCGCTGGGAGATCCTGCAATGGGCGGACATCGCGCATCTGGTGGCCAGTCGGGACGAGATCGACCCGCGGCAGCGGCCGGCGGCGCTGCTGGGCCGGATCGGCTAGGTTGCCCTGAACGCGCGGGGCCTGAGCCGGGCCTCGCTGGCGCGGGCTGGCGGCTTTGGCTAAACTCAATGGTCCGGCCGTGACTGGCGATCGGGTGAGTACTACCGGGAAGCGGTCGGGTTCCATCGTCGCCTGCCGTCCGCCTGGGCAGGGTTCTTCTCATAACTGTCTGGCTGCCCTGCAGCCTCGGAGTGCATCACATGTTTGATCGCAAACAGACGCTTGCCCAGGTTGATCCCGCCCTCTGGGATGCCATCCGCAACGAGAACCGCCGCCAGGAGGCTCACATCGAGCTGATCGCGTCGGAGAACTACACCAGCCCGGCGGTGATGGAAGCCCGGGGCAGCCAGCTCACCAACAAGTATGCCGAGGGCTATCCCGGCAAGCGCTACTACGGTGGCTGCGAGTGCGTGGACGTGGCCGAGCAGCTGGCGCTGGACCGTGTGAAAGCAGCTCTTCGGGGCCGAGGCCGCCAACGTGCAGCCCAATTCGGGCTCGCAGGCCAACCAGGCCGTGTTCCTGGGCCTGGCCAAGCCGGGTGACACCATCCTGGGCATGTCGCTGGCCATGGGCGGTCACCTCACGCACGGCTCGCCGGTCAACATGTCGGGCCGCTGGTTCAATGTGGTGTCCTACGGCCTGAACGAGAAGGAAGAGATCGATTACGACCAGATGGAGCGTCTGGCGCACGAGCACAAGCCGCGCATCATCATTGCCGGTGCCTCGGCCTATTCGCTGGTCATCGACTGGGCACGCTTTGCCCGGGTGGCCAGGACGTGGGCGCCATCTTCATGGTGGACATGGCGCACTACGCCGGCCTGATCGCCGGGGCGTGTACCTCAACCCGGTGCCGCACGCCGACGTGGTCACCTCCACCACGCACAAGAGCCTGCGCGGCCCGCGTGGCGGCTTCATCCTGATGAAGCCCGAGCACGAGAAGGCCATCAACTCCGCCATCTTCCCCGGCCTGCAGGGCGGTCCGCTGATGCACGTCATCGCCGGCAAGGCCGTGGCCTTCAAGGAAGCGCTGGAGCCTGCCTTCAAGACCTATCAGCAGCAGGTGGTGGCCAATGCGAAGGCGCTGGCCGAGACGCTGGTGGAGAAGGGCTTCCGCATCGTGTCGGGGTCGCACCGAATCGCACGTGATGCTGGTGGACCTGCGTTCGCGCGGCATCACCGGCAAGGACGCCGAGGCTGCGCTGGGTCGGGCACACATCACGGTCAACAAGAACGCCATCCCGAACGACCCCGAGAAGCCCTTCGTCACCAGCGGCATCCGTGTCGGGCTCGCCGGGCCATGACCACGCGTGGCTTCGGCACGGAGGAAGCACGCCTGGTGGGCGAGCTGATTTCCGACGTGCTGGACAAGCCGAACGACGAGGCACACCCTGGCCGCCGTCCGCGAGCGGGTCGATGCGCTGACGGCGCGTTTCCCGGTCTATGGCTGAGATGCGCTGACCGAATGGGGATGAGGCCGCATGCATTGCCCATTCTGTAACCATACCGACACCCAGGTGATGGAAACCCGGGTGCTCGACGGCGGCGATCGCATCCGCCGCCGCCGCCGCTACGGCCTGCGACCGGCGCTTCACGACCCTATGAGCGCGTCGAGCTCTCGATGCCCGATGTCATCAAGAGCGATGGTCGGCGCGTGCCCTATGAGCGCTCCAAGCTGGAGTATTCGATGCGGCTGGCGCTTCGCAAGCGCCCGGTGTCGGATGAGGCGCTGGAAAATGCGCTGGATCAGGTCGAGACCCGGCTCTTCAAGCTGGGCGTGCGCGAGATTCCCAGCCAGTCCATCGGCGAGCAGGTGATGGGCGTGCTGCGCGAGCTGGACACGGTGGCCTACATCCGCTTTGCCTCGGTCTATCGGCAGTTCGAGGACATTGAGGCCTTTGCCGACGCCATCCAGGAGATCGGGGGCCGGCAGGGAGGCCGCCGGACAGGTCCAGGCTGCCGATCCGGCGCCGGCCGATGACGACACGCCCCGGAAAGACTTGCCTCGGAATGCGGGCCTGTCGGAGGCCTCGGTCAGGAAGAAAAACTGACATGTACACCGAAGACGATCGCCGGGCCATGCAGCGGGCCATCGACCTGGCCTGGCAGGGCGTCAATACCACCATGCCCAATCCGCGTGTGGGCTGCGTCATCGTGCGGGATGGCGAGGTGGTGGGCGAAGGTTGGCACCGGCGGGCCGGCGAGCCCCATGCCGAAGTGCTGGCGCTGCAGCAGGCCGGCGAGCGGGCACGCGGCGCAACCGCCTATGTCACGCTCGAACCCCTGTGCCCATCACGGCCGGACTGGCCCTGTGCCGACCGTCTGGTCGAGGCTGGCGTGGCACGCGTGGTGGCGGCCATGGAAGATCCCAACCCGCTGGTCAACGGGCAGGGGCTGGGGCGGTTGCGTGCCGCCGGCATCGATGTTCGCTGCGGGCTGCTGGAAGAAGAGGCCCGTGCGCTGAATGAGGGGTTCATCTCGCGGATGCAGCGGGGCAGGCCCTGGGTACGTCTGAAGGCGGCCACCTCGCTGGATGGTTTCATCGCCTTGCCGGATGGCGAAAGCCAGTGGATCACGGGTGAAGCGGCGCGCGCCGACGGCCATGCCTGGCGGGCCCGGGCCAGCGCCATCCTCACGGGCAGCGGCACCGTGCTGGCCGACAATCCCGCGCTGACGGTGCGCCACGTGGCGACAGAGCGCCAGCCGGTGCGCGTGCTGGTGGATGCCCGGCTGCAGGTCAGCGAGCACGCCGCCATCTTCGGCCCGGGCGAGACCTGGGTGGCCCATGCCGTGCCGCCCGATTGGCCTGATGATGGTCACCGCCAGAGGCTGCTGGATCGTGGCGTGCGGCTGCTGTACCTGCCGGCGACGGATGGCCGGCATGTTGATCTGCCGGCGCTCATGCGCGCCATGGGTGAGGCCGGCTTCAACGAGGTGCACGTGGAGGCCGGGGCGGGGCTGAATGCGGCACTGATCCAGGCGGGCTGCGTGGACGAGCTGCTGCTGTACGTGGCGCCCGCGTTGCTGGGGCAGGGGCTGCCTGCCTTTGCGCTGCCGGCCGTGCCGGGCCTGGATGATCGCATCCGGCTGGCGTGGCGGGAGGCCACGCCGGTGGGGGATGATCTGCGTCTGCGCCTTCGGGTGATGACCGAGGCCCAGGACGAATCGCCTGCCTCGTCCGGCGCAAATGGGGCAATCCGTGCTTCATGACACATCATCGGTGCATGATGTGCCGTCACCGCAGCAAGGATATTGATCCCGGGCCAGGGCGCGGCGACGCTTTTCTCTTTATCATCCTCTTATTCAGGCTGCGGACGATGTCCGTCGGCCTTCCTTTCCAAGCGCAGGAAGCAGACCATGTTCACAGGGTATCGTCGCCGCCATCGGCAGCATCCGCCGGTATCCCCGCTGGGAGAGGATGGCGTCAGGCTGGATGTCGCCGCCGGAGAGCTGGACATGTCGGATGTTGCCATCGGTGATTCCATTGCCATCCAGGGCGCCTGCATGACGGTGGTCGAAAAGACGGCCGACGGCTTTGCCGTGGATGTGTCGGCCGAGAGTCTGCGCCGCACCACCGGCTCGCCGGCACGGGGGCCGGTCAATCTGGAGAAGGCCATGCGCCTGTCGGACCGGGTGGGGGGCCACCTGGTGTCGGGGCACGTGGATGGTCTGGGGTGGTGCGCCGCTTCGAGCCGGTGGGCGAGAGCCACCTGCTGGAGATCCTGGCGCCGCAGGCCCCGCCGGCTTTTCTCGTCTACAAGGGCTCCATCACCGTCGATGGTGTCAGCCTGACCGTCAACCACGTGGAAGACCTGCCGCTGGCCAAGGTCGTGGACCCGGCCTGGCCGGAGGCGGCCCGGGCCGTGCTGGCCGGGCGCGGCCCCTCGGTTGCCTCGGCGGGTGCCCCGGGCACGGCGACCGGCGCCCACGGTGGCGCACATGCCGAGTCGGAACCCGTGGTGCTGCGCCTTCCAGATCAACCTGATCCCGCACACGGTGGCGCAGACCACGCTCAAGCACCTGACCCCCGGCAGACTGGTCAACCTGGAAATCGACACGGTGGCCCGCTACCCGGCACGGATGCAGGAGGTGGCTGGCAAGCTGCCCGCACAGAATTGAGGAAAAAAGCGCACACGCGCAGGAGATACACGTGACCAAGAACGAGATGCTGTCGTCCGTGGCAAGCACCGCCGAGATCCTGGCGGACTTCCGTGCGGGCAAGATGGTCATCCTGATCGATGACGAGGACCGCGAGAACGAAGGCGACCTGCTGATCGCGGCCGACTTCGTCACGCCCGAGGCGATCAACTTCATGGCCCGCCATGCGCGGGGCCTGGTCTGTCTGACGCTGACCGAAGAGCGTTGCCGCCGGCTGCGGCTGCCGCTGATGACGGCCGTCAACGGCACCAAGATGAGCACCAACTTCACGATGTCCATCGAGGCGGCCGAAGGCGTGACCACCGGCATCTCGGCGGCTGACCGGGCGCGCACCATCCAGGCCGCCGTGGCCGCGGACGCCAAGCCCTCCGACATCGTGCAGCCTGGCCACGTCTTCCCCGTCATGGCGCGCCCCGGTGGCGTGCTGACACGCGCCGGTCATACCGAGGCCGGCTGCGACCTGGGGGCGCTGACGGGCCTCACGCCTTCCGCCGTGATCTGCGAGATCATGAAGGAAGACGGCACCATGGCGCGCCTGCCGGACCTGATCGAGTTCGCCCGCGAGCATGGCCTGAAGATCGGCACCATTGCCGACCTGATCGCCTATCGCAGCGCCCATGAATCCATGATTGAGCGCATCGGCCAGCACAAGGTGCAGACCGTGGTGGGTGAGCTGGATCTGATCGCCTACCGCGACAAGACCGTGGGCCAGCCTCATCTGGCGCTGGTCGTGGGCAAGCCGAAGCCCGACCACGAAGCCTGGGTGCGCGTGCACGAGCCGCTCTCGCCGCTGGATCTGCTGGGCGTGGCCAGCCGCCATGCCTGGCCGCTGGATCCGGCGCTTCAGGCCATCCAGTCCCACGGCAACGGCGTGCTGCTGATGCTCAACTGTGCCCCTGACGCCGAAACGGTTACCGACCAGATCGAGCAATGGGCCAATCCCGAGCCGGGGGCCGGCCGCGCCGGCAGCGCCAATGACTCGCGCACGTTGCGCAGTTACGGCATCGGCGCCCAGATCCTGCGGGACCTGGGTGTGGGGCGCATGAAACTGTTGACACGCGAGCGCCGGATGCCGAGCATGGCGGGCTTCAACCTGGAAGTGACCGGCTATCTGGAAGCGGACGCCGATGGCCGTCCGGCCGGATCAAACTGACATAGACCAACGCATACAGCGGAGAAAGACACATGAGCGTCGATCAAATCAAGGGATCGGAAAACGGTCAGGGCCTGCGCATCGGCATCGTGCAGGCGCGCTTCAACGAGGAATTCGGCAAGGAATCGCTGGAAGCCCTGCCTGGCCGAGCTGAAGAAGCTGGGCGTGGCCGAAAGCGACATCCTGGTCTGCAGCGTGCCGGGCGCCCTGGAAGTGCCGCTGGTGCTGCTGCAGCTGGGCAACTCGGGCGAATACGACGCCCTGATCGCCATCGGCACCATCATCAAAGGTGAGACCTACCACTTCGAGGTTGTCTGCAACGAGAGCGCCGCCGGCGTGAGCCGCGTGAGCCTGGAGCTGGGCATCCCCGTGGCCAACGCCATCCTCACCACCTGACAACGAAGAGCAGGGCCCGTCAGCGCACCGCCGAGAAAGGTGCCGAGGCTGCCCGGGTGGCGATCGAGATGGTTCGCCTGGGCGAGTCGCTGGACGCACTGCACGGTGACGACGGCGACGACGAGGAGTGAGCAGCATGCAGGGACGTTCTCCGGCCGCCGCCGCAGGAAATCGCACACGCAGCGCGCGGCGGCGCTCGCGGGAATTCGCCATGCAGGGCATCTACCAGTGGCTGCTGTCGGCTGAGGACATCGGTGCCATCCAGGCCCACATCGAGACCAGCCCCGGTTTCGACAAGGCCGATCGCCGCCACTTCGACACCCTGCTCAAGGGGACCATCAGCCAGGCCAGCGCCCTGGAAGCCATCCTGCTTCCCAGCCTGGATCGGCCGCTCAACCTGCTCAGCCCCGTCGAACGGGCCATCCTGATGCAGGCCACCTTCGAGCTGAAGGACCTGCAGGAGATCCCCTACCGCGTGGTCATCAACGAGGCAGTGGAGCTGGCCAAGAACTTCGGCGGCACTGACGGTTACAAGTACGTCAACGGCGTGCTGGACCGCATCGCGCCTTCCGTGCGGCCCCATGAGGTGCGGCCGGCCGGCTGAATGAACGAGTTCGCACTGATCCGGCAGTACTTCGAGCGCCAGCCGGCGCCGTTGCCTGCCGGACACCCGCAGTCCCTGCTGCCGTTGCCTCGCCTCGACAGGCCCGGCGGCCGACAGCCTGGTGAAGCTGGGCATTGCGACGACCGCGCGCTGCTCGATCCCGTGCCCCTGGCCAGCAACTGGCCATTTCCACCGACATGCTGGTGGCGGGGCGTCATTTCTTCGAGGGTACCGACCCCGCAGCCATCGGCCACAAGGCCTTGGCCGTCAATCTGTCGGACCTGGCTGCCATGGGTGCGCGACCCGTCGGCTTCACGCTGGCGCTGGCGCTGCCGACGGCCGATGCCGCCCGGCTTCAGGGCTTTCGCGGATGGCCTGTTCAGGCTGGCGGCCCGGGCGGCCTGCCCATTGATCGGGGGCGACACCACGCGCGGCCCGCTCAACATCTCCATCACCGTCCTGGGGCAGGTGCCTGCCACGCATGCCCTGCGTCGTGACGGAGCCCGCGTGGGCGATGCCATCTGGGTGAGCGGCTCGCTGGGGGCCGCGGCGCTGGCCGTGGCACGGCGCAGCCAGGGGCAGCCCGTACCCGACGCTGCAGCCCGTCGCCTGGACTGGCCCTGAGCCTCGGCTGGCCGCGGGCCTGGGACTGGCCGGCGTCGCCAGTGCCGCCATGGACATCTCCGACGGCCTGGCCGGAGACCTGGGGCATCTGCTGACTGCATCGGGGCGCCGACAGGGCTTGTCCCTGGGGGCCGAGCTGTGGGAAGACCGACTGCCGCTGGACCCGGTGCTGCGTGAAAGCGGTGTGGCGCATGACGAGGCCCTGCAGCTTGGCCTGCATGGTGGTGATGATTACGAGCTGCTGTTCACCGCACCGACAGCGCAGACCGATACCATCTTGCAATGCTGCCCTGATGCCCGCATGATCGGCAGGATCGTGACCGGACGCGCTATGCTTCTGGTTGATGCCAAAGGCCAGTCCCGGCCACTGGCAGCTCGTGGACATGACCATTTCTCGACATGAATGACAACAAGGTAGAGGACGTGACCGATCTGGTCCGTGCCGACGGAACCTTCGGCCGGATCCGCCAACCTTCGAATTCAGCGAAGCCGCGCCTGTCGCGGTGGATCGCCTCAGCCTGGGCAGCGGCCTCAGCAGCGTCGTGCCCGGCACCATGGGCACACTTTTCGCGTGGGTGGCCTTTGTCATCCTCGCGCCGCTGCTGGGCGATACCGGCATGGGGGTGCTCATCGCCCTGAGCCTGGTGGTGGGGCACTGGGCCATCGAACGTACCGGCCGCGACGTGGGCGTGCATGACCATAGCGCCATCGTCTGGGACGAGATCGTGGCCTTCTGGCTGGTGCTGTGGGTCATTCCGCAGGACTTCTCCACCCAGCTGGTGGGCTTCCTGTTGTTCCGTGTCTTCGACATCACCAAGCCGGCGCCCATCCGCACCATCGACAGCCAGTGGCAGAACGCCACCGGTGTATTGCTGGACGACCTGCTGGCCGCGGCCTACACCCTCATCGTCATGGCGGTCTGGACCCGGCTGTTTGGCTGATTGTCGGGCTTTCCGGGAGCCGGATTTTTCGGCTTTCGGGGAAGTAGGGCAGCCTGTGCACCAGGGGGGGTCTCGCCCTGATGTGAGGTATCACCATAGACTGGCGGCAGGCGGCAGGCGGCAGGCAGGCAGTTTCACAAGCGGCATGACCGGGGCAACCGGATACGCGGATGGAACAAGGGGAGGACGCGATGAAAGATGTTGATCGACAGAACGAGCACCCCGACCCGCAGGGCGACCTGGTTGCCTGGGCCCGCCTGCTGGGCCAGCGCGTGGCGACACTTGGGGCAGGGCTGATCACCACGGCAGAATCCTGCACCGGCGGCCTGATTGCCGCGGCCCTGACCGAGACCGCCGGCTCCAGCGCCTGGTTCAGCCGGGGTTACGTCACCTACGCCAACCAGGCCAAGATCGAAATGCTGGGTGTGGATGCCGCCACGCTGGAGGCGGAAGGCGCTGTCAGCACCTCGGTGGCCAGCCAGATGGCGCTGGGCGCACTGCGCAGCAGCGATGCCCTGCTGTCGATGGCTGTCAGCGGCATTGCCGGTCCGGACGGTGGCACGGCTGAAAAACCCGTCGGTACCGTCTGCTTTGGCTGGGCGCTGCGCTGGCCGCCCGGCACGCCCGAACCGCTGGTGCTGACCGAAACCCGGCACTTCTCCGGTGACCGGGCCGACATTCGTCGTCAGACCGCCATCCACGCCCTGCGGCGTGCCGTGCAGTTGCTGGACCAGGCGCAGGACCAGCAGCCTGTCGTGGTCTGACTCACCTGCGCATCGGGAGACAATCATGACCGCTTCACTTTTTTCCCTGCAAGGACAGACCGCGCTTGTCACCGGTGGTGCGAAGGGTATCGGCAAGGGCATCGTTTCCGTGCTGAGGCAGGCGGGGGCCAATGTCGTCATTGCCGACATCGACCGTGAGCAGGGGCAGGCAACGGCCAAGGAGCTGGGCGCCCATTACCAGCACACCGATGTCCGCGTGCAGCAGAGCTGCCAGGACGCCGTGGCAGCCGTCGTCGAACGTTTCGGCGCACTCGACATCCTTTGCTCCAATACCGGCATCTTCCCGCAGAAGAAGCTGGCCGACATGACCGAGGCGGACTGGGACCAGACGCACGGCATCAACCTCAAGGGCACCTTCCTGATGGTGCAGGCCGCACTGGCTGCCATGCAGCCGCGCGGCTACGGCCGCATCGTCATCACATCCTCCATTACCGGGCCCGTCACCGGCTTCCCCGGCTGGAGCCACTACGGCGCCAGCAAGGCCGGGCAGCTGGGCTTCATGCGCAGCGTCGCGCTTGAATATGCGCGATTCGGCATCACCATCAACGCCGTCATGCCGGGCAACGTGCTCAGTGAAGGGCTGATCGCCCAGGGCGAGGAATATCTGAACCAGATGCGCGCCGCCGTGCCGACGCATACCCTGGGCACCCCGCAGGACATCGGCTACGCCGCCTGCTTCCTGGCCAGCCGCGAAGCGGCCTACATCACGGGACAGACCATCATCATCGACGGCGGCCAGATCCTGCCTGAATCGGCGGAGGCGTTGCTGTAGTTAGCGCAGGTTCGTCCGCGCCAGCTCCACCACCTCGTCGCCGCGGCCGTTCAGTACGGCCTTCAGCATGTACAGGCTGAAGCCCTTGGCGTGGCCGATCTGCACCTTCGGCGGCATGATCAGCTCGTTGCGTTCGGTGCGAACATCCACCAGCACCGGGCCGGGGTGTGCCAGCGCCTGGGTCAGCGTCTCCTTCAGGTTGGTCGAGTCCTCGACGCGGAATGACGTGAAGCCCGCCACCTTGGCCATGGCCGCGAAATCGGGGTTGTGCAGGTCGGTGGCCGTGTCCAGGTAGCCGCCGGCCTTCATTTCCATGGCCACGAAGCCCAGCGAGCTGTTGTTGAAGAGGATGATCTTGATGGGCAGCTTCTGCTGAACGGCAGTCAGCATGTCGCCCATCATCATCGTGAAGCCGCCGTCCCCCGACAGCGAGATCACCTGTCGGTTGGGCTGTGCTGCCTGTACCCAGCGCCTGCAGCATGGCATTGGCCATCGAACCGTGGTTGAACGAGGCCCAGCAGCCGGCGTCGGCCGTTCATCTTCAGGTAACGAGCGGCCCATACCGTCGGCGTGCCCACATCCGCAGTGAATACGGCATCCTCGGCCGCCAGCTCGCTGACCAGCCGCATCAGGTGCTGCGGGTGTACCGGCTTGCCAGCTCCCGCCGGTTGCGCCAGCTCGTCCAGCCCCGAACGCGCCTTGTGGTGGTGCGCCAGCGCGTGATCCGGGGAATGTCGTGTCTGAACGCTCGGCCAGCTTGGGCAGCAGGGCCGAGAGCGTTTCGCGCACGTCGGCCGCGATGCCAAGGCTCAGCGTGGTGTGCCGACCAGCGCCGTCGGGTCGCGATCCACCCTGGATCATCGTGGCTTCTTTGGGATAGAAGGCACGATAGGGGAAGCCCGTGCCCAGCATCAGCACGGCGTCGGCGCTCATCAGCGTGTGGTAGCCCGACGAGAAGCCGATCAGCCCGGTCATGCCCACGTCATACGGGTTGTCGTATTCGACGTATTCCTTGCCGCGCAGCGCGTGCACGATTGGCGCCTTCAGGGCCTTGGCCACGGACACCAGCTCGGTGTGTGCGCCGGCGCAACCTGCGCCCGCCAGGATGGCAGGCGCCTTGGCCTGGTTCAGCAGCCTGACCAGCCGGTCGATCTCGGTGGAGGTGGGGGCTACTCGCTGCGGCTGTTCCGCCACCCAATGCCGCGGTGACGCGGCCGGTGCTCCGACAGCGCCACGTCGCCCGGCAGCACCAGGACGGCCACACCCTGCTTGCCGATGGCCGTGTTCATGGCCCGGTAGAGAATCTCGGGCATCTGGGCCGGGTTGGAGACCAGCTCCACGAAATCGGCGCATTCGCGGAACAGCGCCTGCGGGTGGGTCTCCTGGAAGTAGCCCAGACCGATCTCGGTGGAGGGAATGTGCGCAGCGATGGCCAGGACCGGCACACGGTTGCGCCAGCAGTCGTACAGACCGTTGATGAGGTGCATGTTGCCCGGGCCGCAGCTGCCGGCACACGGCCAGCTTGCCGGTCACGGCGGCTTCGGCACCGGCCGCGAAGGCTGCCGTTTCCTCGTGGCGAACCGGCACCCACTCGATGCGCTTGAAGCGCCGCAGGCTGTCGTTGATGCCGTTCAGGCTGTCGCCCGTCACGCCCCAGATGCGCTGTACACCCGCATCAGACAGTGTTTCCACCAGAAGATCTGCAATAGTCTTGCTCATGAAATTCAATACTCACTCATATATCGAATAATGCCCGGGTTATGCCGGGGCCTTGCGAGGCCGGGGTAGGGGCTTGCCTGCGTGGTTAGCGCCACCGGAATGCCCGGCCTGGAGGCGGTACGATACTCCCGCAGGTCCGTCCACGGCGCAGAACGTGGCTATTGTGCGCCGCACACAACGCTCCGGGGCTCCGCGCTGCGGCCCTCTGCCATGAGCCGCGCGCATATCGTACATCCGGCCGATTCACTCGCCTGAATGGCTTCCATCATCTGGTCGAGACCAGAAGACTGATTGTATGTACAGTGGTCTGGTGTCATAATCGGGGCTGCTTCAATCTCCTCACAGGACATCCGTCATGGACGACAAGGCACGCGCAGAGAAGGCCAAGGCACTGGCTGCCGCTCTGGCACAAATCGAAAAGCAGTTCGGCAAGGGTTCGGTCATGCGCATGGCCGACGGCGAAGTTGCCCCGGACATCGAAGTGGTCTCCACCGGTTCGCTGGGGCTGGACATTGCGCTGGGCGTTGGCGGCCTGCCGCGTGGCCGCGTCGTCGAGATCTACGGGCCGGAGTCGTCCGGCAAGACCACCCTCACGCTGCAGGTCATTGCCGAGATGCAGAAGCTGGGCGGCACCTGCGCCTTCATCGATGCCGAGCACGCGCTCGATGTGCAGTACGCTGCCAAGCTGGGCGTGCGCCTGCCTGAACCGCTCATCTCCCAGCCCGACACCGGCGAGCAGGCCTGGAGATCTGCGATGCCCTGGTCCGTTCCGGGCTCGGTCGATCTGGTCGTGGTCGACTCGGTGGCTGCGCTCACGCCGCGCGCCGAGATCGAGGGTGACATGGGCGACGCGCTGCCCGGCCTGCAGGCCCGTCTGATGAGCCAGGCGCTGCGCAAGCTCACTGGCTCCATCCAGCGCACCAACACGCTGGTCATCTTCATCAACCAGATCCGGATGAAGATCGGCGTCATGTTCGGCAACCCCGAGACCACCACCGGCGGCAACGCGCTCAAGTTCTACGCCTCCGTGCGTCTGGACATTCGCCGCACCGGTTCCATCAAGAAGGGCGACGAGATCATCGGTAACGAGACCCGCGTCAAGGTCGTCAAGAACAAGGTCTCGCCCCCGTTCAAGAGCGCCGAGTTCGACATCCTCTATGGCGAGGGCACCTCGCGCGAGGGTGAGATCCTCGACCTGGGCGTCACCCATGGCTTCGTGGAAAAGAGCGGTGCCTGGTACAGCTACAACGGCGAGCGCATCGGTCAGGGGCAAGGACAACGCCCGCGAATACCTGCGCGAGAAGCCTGAGCTGGCGCTGGAGATCGAGAACCGTATCCGCGAGGCTGTCGGTGTCTCCACCCGTGGCGAGGCGCCGCAACCTGTCGTCGATGCCGAGAGCGCCGAGCCCGCCGCCGAAGGGCGTCGTCCGCGCGTCGCCAAGGACAAGGACGCCGAGTGAGGCCGTGAAGCAGGCGGGGTAGCACGAGCTTTCGTGATCTTCAGGCGCTGGTGCGGGCTGACGAATCCGAGTCGGCCCAGCGCAGCGCACTCAAGCGGCGGGCCATTACCCTGCTGGCCCGGCGTGAGCACAGCCGGGCCGAACTCACGCGCAAGCTGCTCACCCCCGCCTGTTCGCCGTCGCCGGCGTGCTGGCGGCAGGGCAGGGGGCCCAGGTGACTATGAAGGCTCGCCGGTGCCTGACGAGTCGTTCGACCGCTCATTCGGTGCCCGGGGTGGTGCTGCCTCGTTCGACGATTCAGAGGGTGGCAATCCGGCGCCGCGTGCTCCGTCACCTGAACTGGTCGAATCGGTTCTGGACGAACTGGAGGGCATGAAGCTGCTGTCCGATCGTCGCATGGCCGAATCCCTGGTGCGAAACGGGGCAGAGCGCTTCGGTCGCGCCCGCCTGTCGCAGGACCTGCAGCGCAAGGGGCTGGATGAAAACCTCATTTCCAACGTGCTGCAGCCGCTGGCCGAGGACGAGAAGAGCCGTGCCCAGGCGGTCTGGCAGCGTCGTTTCGGAAAGCCCCCCACCAGCCTGAAGGAAAAGGCCCGGCAATATCGCTTCCTGGTGGGGCGGGGGTTTGCACCGGGCATCGTGTCTGCCGTCGTGCCCCGCATCGTCGATGCGCCTGACGAGGATGAAGATTCATCGGCATTCGATGCCGGCTTCTGAGACGCACCGAATTCATATTCGGGCATTCCCTTATATCCGGGTATTCCCTTATTCATGGTGCGACGGGCCACGTGGCGCGTTTTCTCCGGGTTAATCGTCATGACCGCTGTGATAGCATCAACGCGGCATATGTGACCCAACCGAGATCACCATGAAAATCCACGAGTATCAAGGCAAAGAAATCCTGAAGCGCTATGGTGTAACGGTGCCCCGGGGTATTCCATGCTTCAATGTCGAAGAAGCGGTCAAGGCGGCCGAACAGCTGGGCGGCCCCGTCTGGGTCGTCAAGGCCCAGATCCACGCCGGTGGCCGCGGCAAGGGCGGCGGCGTCAAGCTGGCCCGTTCGCTGGATGAAGTCCGTCAGCACGCCACTTCCATCCTCGGCATGCAGCTGGTCACCCACCAGACCGGCCCGGAAGGACAGAAGGTCCGCCGGCTGCTGATCGAGGAAGGCGCCGACATCAAGAAAGAACTCTACGTCGGTATCGTCATCGACCGCCAATCCCAGAAGATCTGCGTCATGGCCTCCAGCGAAGGCGGCATGGACATCGAGGAAGTGGCTGCCAAGACGCCCGAGAAAATCCACAAGGTCTTCTGCGACGTGGCCCAGGGCCTCACCGACGCAGAGGCCGATGATCTGGCCACCCGCATCGGCATCCCGGCCGCCAGCCTGCCCAAGGCTCGTCAGGTGCTGCAGGGTCTGTACAAGGCCTTCTTCGAGACCGATGCCTCTCTGGCCGAGATCAACCCGCTGATCCTCACCGGCTCGGGCGACGTCATCGCGCTCGACGCCAAGCTCAATTTCGATTCCAACGCCCTGTTCCGCCACGCCGACATCGTCGAGATGCGCGACCTGGACGAGGAAGACCCGGCCGAGGTGGAAGCCTCGAAGTTCGATCTGGCCTACATCCAGCTCGACGGCAACATCGGCTGCCTGGTCAACGGTGCCGGTCTGGCCATGGCCACCATGGACACCATCAAGCTGTTCGGCGGCTCGCCGGCCAACTTCTGGACGTGGGCGGTGGCGCCACGGCCGAGAAGGTCACCGAGGCCTTCAAGCTGATGCTGAAGAACAAGGGTGTCAAGGCCATCCTGGTCAACATCTTCGGCGGCATCATGCGTTGCGACACCATCGCAGCCGGCGTCATTGCTGCCAGCAAGGCCGTCAACCTGAGCGTGCCGCTGGTCGTGCGCATGAAGGGCACCAATGAAGAGCTGGGCAAGCAGATGCTGGCCGACTCCGGCCTGCCGATCATCGCGGCAGACACGATGGCCGACGCCGCACGCCAGGTGGTTGCCGCTGCAGCCGGTAACTAAACAACAGCCCTGAACTTCGAGGACAATCGCAATGTCGATTCTGATCAACAAGGACACCAAGGTCATCACCCGGGCATCACGGGCAAGACCGGCCAGTTCCATACGCGCATGTGCCGGGACTATGCCAATGGCAAGAACTGCTTCGTGGCAGGCGTCAATCCCAAGCGTGCTGGCGAGGATTTCGAGGGCATTCCCATCTACGGTTCGGTGAAGGAAGCCAAGGCCGAGACCGGTGCCACCGTCTCCGTCATCTACGTGCCGCCCGCAGGCGCTGCCGATGCCATCTGGGAAGCGGTCGACGCCGACCTGGATCTGGTCATCTGCATCACCGAGGGCATCCCCGTGCGTGACATGCTGGTCGTGCGTGACAAGATGCGCAAGGCCAACAAGAAGACGCTGCTGCTGGGCCCCAACTGCCCGGGTGTCATCACGCCTGACGAGCTGAAGATCGGCATCATGCCGGGTCACATCCACCGCAAGGGCCGCATCGGCATCGTGTCGCGCTCCGGCACGCTCACCTATGAGGCCGTTGCGCAGGTCACCGACCTGGGCCTGGGCCAGTCCACCGCCGTCGGCATCGGGGGCGACCCCATCAACGGCCTGAAGCACATCGACGTGCTGCAGATGTTCAACGACGATCCCGACACCGACGCCGTCATCGCGATCGGCGAGATCGGCGGACCGGACGAGTGAACGCCGCGCGCTGGGCCAGGACAACATGAAGAAACCGGTGGTCGGCTTCATCGCTGGCGTCACCGCGCCTCCGGGCAAGCGCATGGGCCACGCCGGGTGCGCTCATCTCGGTGGTGCCGACACGGCCGACGCCAAGCTGGAAGTGATGGAAGCCTGCGGCATCCGCACGACCCGCGATCCGTCCGAAATGGGGCGCCTGCTGAAGAAGGTGCTCTGAGGCCCTGCCGTCGGGCCCATGGTGCCGGCCGTTGGCGCCGGCACCCTTTCCCCTTCCGCCTCCCGGTCGCTACAGTCGCTGCCGGGAGCGTCGACGGTCTTTTCTGCCCAGGCTCCCGGGGTCAGAGGATGCAGATGGGCACCGATCACCAGGACGGGGAAATGCAGCAGCAAGGCAGCAGGTACGGGCAGCTCTGCTGTCGGCCGCCGGCCAGCCGCTGCGATACTACTGGCTGACGCAGACACGCACGGTCATTGGCCGGCGTGCCACCAATACCCTGGTGCTTGATGACCTGACCGTCTCGGGCGAACACGCCGTGCTGCTGGCTGGCCAGCAGGACGTGGTGATCCAGGATCTGGGCAGCCGCAACGGCACCCTGGTCAACGGCGCCCCTGTGGCGCGCGCATTGCTGAACGACGGCGACAGCATCGACATCGGCATCTATCGCCTCGTCTATCGACGTGCCGGAGTCGCCAGCCCAACGGATGCCCATGAACAGGGCACGCCGTCCGGCAACCCCCAGCACCTTGATGCGTCAGGACACGATGCGCCGTCTCGGGGAGCTTCCTCCTCCGACACCTTCCCGCCGCTTTCCTTGGGCGACACGGCCTTCCTGCTGGACAGGCTCGCGCCGGACTTTCCCGCTTTTCCAGACGCCCGGGGGCGTCCAACCCTCGGCTTCCCTGCCGCCGCTCGATCCGTCGTCCTCGTCCGGGGCAACGCAACCACCGGCCTCTTTTTCCTCCCCGTTGCCGCCCGCCCCGGAAGAGGGCAGCCAGGCCGGCTTCATCGAAGGCTTTCAACCGCGCCCCGCGCCTGCCGCCCACGCCGATGCAGGGGCAGGCTGCGGCCGCCCGCCATGTTGCCCCATGCGCCGCCGCCCATGCCCAGGGCCCGGCCGGCGCTGGATCGACCCGCCGATTTCCAGGGGGTCTCGCTGCGCTTTCTGGGCGGACATGATGCCGGACGGCTTCTGATCATCGACCGCCCCATCGTCAGCATCCGGAACGGCTGCGGGCAGGTGGCGGTCGTCACCAACCGCAACGGCAACTTCTTCGTGACGCACGTCGAGGGCAGTGCCTATCCGATGGTCAATGGCGAATCGATCGGTCTGGGGGCGCACCCGTTGCGCAACCATGACCTGATCGAGCTGAGCGGCACCATCATCCAGTTCAGCCAGTCCCCGGCAGGCAGCCAGCCTCCGTCGGGGCCACCGCGATGAACCGCCTGCTGCGAGTCGGTGCATGCGCTGTTGCGCTCGTTCCGGCTGTGGGCCTGCGTCGGGGGCTGGCCATCACGGCACTGGCCATCCTCGGTGCTGCTGGGCTATGTGCCCATGCCGGCCGTGCAGACCTTCGACCGACTGAACCAGATCACCGGCTGCGCTGGCAGCCACCGGAATTCGAGACCCGGGTGCTCATCGTCGACATCGACGAGAAGAGCCTGCAGGAGCAGGGGCGCTGGACCTCGCCGCGCCGGACGCTGGCCCGGCTGGTCGAGCGCATCGTCGATGAAGGGCGGGCCCGCGTGCTGGGCTTCGACATCGTGTTTGCCGAGCCCGAGCCGGCTGGGGATCTGTCGCTGGCTGAGGCCATCCGCAGCCGGCCGGTGGTGCTGGGCTACTACTTCTCCCGTCAGGCCGGTGCCCGCCGCATCGGCCGCCTGCCGTCCTCGGTCTTTGAAGGATGCTTTTCGATGGCTGGCTGTTGCCCCAATGGGATGGCTTTGGCGCCAACCAGGAGCGCCTCAGCGACGCCGCCCGCAGCAGCGGTTTCTACAACGCCCAGCTCGACGATGACGGCGTGGTCCGTTCCGTCCCGGTGCTCACGCTCTTCAATGGTCAGGTCTACGAATCGCTGGCGCTGGGCCATGCTGCGCGTCTACGGCGACAACCCACCCATCGCCCCTCGACGGGCAGCGCTGCTGTCGCTGGATGCCCAGACCCGGCTGCCGCTGGCACGCGACCTGACGGCGCGCGTCCCTTCTGCCGGCCGGGCTGGCCCTGCAGGCCGGGCGCTTCGAGTACATCTCCGCCACCGATGTCATCGAGGCAGGGTGGACCCGGCGCGCTTTCGGGACCGCATCGTGCTGGTGGGCGCCTCGGCCCCGGCATCGGTGACCGGCACACCACGCCGGTCAGCATCGACACACCGGGGGTGGAAGTGCAGGCCACGCTTGCATGCTGGCCCTCGCCGGGCACATGCCCTACGTGCCCTGGCATGCCGAGCTGACGGTTTCCTCATCACCCCTGCTGGTGGCCGGGGCCGCCGCACTGTCGCTGCCCCGGCTGGGGCGGCCGGCATCGTGCTGCTGGCCGCTGCGCTGTTGCTGGTGCTGCAGTCTGCCAACGCCCTGATGTTCGGCGTGCTGGACTGATCACCCCGGTGGCTGCGCCCATGATGGCGGTCGTGCTGATTGCCATCCTCAACAGCCACCGGCCATTTCATCGAGAGCAAGGCCCGCCAGGCCGTCGTGGCCCTCTTTGGCCAGTACGTCTCGCCCAAACTGGTGCAGCGCATGGCCCGTGAGCCCGCGGCCTATCCCATGGAGAGCCAGAACAAAGCGGCTCACCATCCTGTTTGCCGATATCCGCGGCTTCACGCGCATTGCCGAATCGATGGACCCGCAGGTGCTGCGGGAATACCTGAACACCTTCCCTGACCCGGATGACCGAAGTCATCCACCAGCATCAGGGCACCGTCGACAAGTACATGGGCGATGCCATCATGGCTTTCTGGGGGGCGCCGGTCGACGACCTGGAGCAGGAAGACCACGCCGTCGTCGCCGCCATTGCCATGCAGGATGCTGCCGAGGAACTGAGCCGCGACTTCGCGCGGCGCGGCCTGCCCCCGCTGGTCATCGGCATCGGCATCAACTCCGGCACCGCCCGCGTCGGGGACATGGGCTCCCAGCTGCGGCGTGCCTACACCGCCATTGGCGATGCCGTGAACCTGGCTGCCCGGCTGGAAGCGCTCACCAGCGCTTCGGCCTGCCGGTGCTGCTGGGCGAGATGACGGCCCGCCAGGTGATCCGTGTCGAGCTGGTGGCGTTGGGTGAAGCAGACGTTCCGGGCAGGACCGAAAGAGTGCGTGTATTTTGCCCGAGACGCTATGTCAACAGGGTGTCGTCGGAGGGCACGGCAGTGCTCTAATGCGATCCATGCGCTTCCATATCCTCGGCTGCAGCGGTGGACTCGGTGGCACGCCGGGAACGGCGGGCAGACCGGGGCGTCCGGCTCGCACATCATCCTTCCTCGTCGACCACGACATCCTGGTCGATGCCGGCACCGGCGTCGAGGACCTGTCCGTCGAGGACATGCGCCGCATCGACCACGTCTTTCTCACGCACTCCCACCTTGACCACATCTGCGCGCTGCCGCTGATGCTCGACACCGTGGGCAGCAGCCGGGAACGGCCCATCATTGTCCATGCCCTGCCTGAGACCATCCAGGCGCTGAAAGACCACATCTTCAACTGGGTCATCTGGCCCGACTTCACCGAGATCCCGCACTTCGAGCGGCCGTGGATGGTCTACAGCCCGCTGCAGGTGGGCCACCCCGTGCAGATCGGCAACCGCACCATCCGTCCCATCACGGCCAACCACACCGTGCCGGCCGTGGGCTTTTACATCGGGGCCACGGCCGGCAGCCTCGTCTATTCGGGCGACACGCTGCCCACCGAGGAATTCTGGCGCACCGTCAATGGCATTTCGGACCTGCGCCATCTCATCCTGGAAACGGCGTTTGCCAACCGCGAGCGGGACCTGGCCGTCACCGCCAAGCATCTGTACCCCATCCAGCTTTCCGAAGAGCTGGCCCGCCTGTGTGTCGATCCCCAGATACACATCACGCATCTCAAGCCCTCCGACCGCGAGCTGATCGCCCGCGAGATCGAGACCTGGGCCGGGCGCTTCCAGCCGCGCATCCTGCAGACCGGCGACGTGCTGGTCATCGACTGACTGTCTGCACCCCCGGGGCCGGTTTCCCCGCTTCTCAGGGCGCCGCCGTGCCCCGGCTTATCCAGCTTTCCCTGTGGCACCTGCCGTCCTCGTTACCCCGGCTTCCACCTGCGCACTTGCTGCACCGGCTTCCCCTGTCGTCTCTGTTGCACCACCGCACCAGCCTCCGGACGACAGCCGCTGCCAATGTCCGTCCGTCCGCCCGGCGCTGCCCGTCCGCACCCCGGGGATTAGCCTTGCCCGCCGTGTTCAAGATGCAACCTGAAGGACTGGCTGACCATGGCACATGCAAGCTCCGCAGCGACTTCCGCAACCCCACCGCAGAAACTGCCGTGGCGGGACAGCTGGCGTGGTGATGCCCTGCGGGCACGATTCCGTGCGGCAGGCTGCCACCTGGGCATCTCGCTGGCCATTGCCACTCTGGTGCTGCTCGTCGTCTACCGGTACTGGTATGCCGGACCGCTGGCCGCCGTGGCCGGCGTGGGCACCATCCCGGTGCTGCTGCTGGCGGTGGACGTGAGCCTGGGGCCCATCATGACCTTCATGGTCTTTGATCGGCGCAAGAAGAGCCTGCCGATGGACCTGGCGCTGATCGGCCTGGTGCAGCTGCTGGCCCTGGGCTATGGCCTGCACACCGTCGAAGCAGGGCGCCCGCATTATCTGGTCTTCGTGAAGGACCGCTTCGAGGCCGTCTCGCGTGCCGACCTGCAGGCCGAAGACCTGCAGGCCGCCGCCAGCAACCCGCTGGCACAACGGGACTGGTTCGGTCCCCGATGGTCGGCAGCAAACCCGCCTGCTGACGAGAAGCTGCGCCAGGACGTGCTGGTGGAATCGGCCTTTGGCGGTCGTGATCTGCAGCACTTCCCGCAGTGGTACGAGCCCCTGGAAAACCAGAAGGAAACCGTGAAGGCGCGGGCGCTGGACCTGAAAGCGCTTCGGGAACTCAACCCGGATGACCAGGCCGTGCTGGATGCCGCACTGAAGAAGGCCGGCCTTTTCCGACACCGAGGCCGGCTACCTGCCGCTGAAGGGCGAGGAAAGCGACGCCACCGTGCCGGTGGGGCGCAGGGATGGCCGCGTGCTGGACGTGCTGCCGCTGAAACCCGGTGATCAGGGGCGGGCTGCAGCGGCCACCAGCTGCGCGGCCGCCCGAATATCCCCCTGCCGGAACAGCGAGCCGATGACGGCGGCAGCATCGGCCCCGGCAGCCAGCACCAAACCGATGTTGTCGGCATCGATGCCGCCGATACCCACCAGCGGGCGCGCCAGAGACAGCGCCTGCACCTCCCGAAAAGACCGACAGCGGGGCGAGGGCGCGCCAGCGGCTTGGTGCCCGACGCAAAGAGCGCCCCGAACGCCAGATAGTCGGCCACTGGTGCCAGTGCCCGGGCCCGCTCCACGCTGGCATAGCACGACACACCGATCAGCGACCCGGGCCCCAGCGCCCGACGGGCCTCCTCGATATCGCCGTCGTCCTCACCCAGATGCACGGCATCAATGCCCAGCTCGGCGGCCAGCTGCCAGTCATCGTTCACGATCAGCAATGCCTGATGGCGGGCACAGACGCCTTCAGGGCTTCCAGCTGCCGCCGCTTCAGCGTCCCTGTTGGCATGCTTGTTGCGGTACTGCAGGATGCGGATGCCGCCTGAGAGCGCAGCCTCCACGTCGGCAAGAAGACTGTTGTGTCCCTTCGTCGGCAGTGATGGCATAGACCCCTGCGGATGAGGGCGCGGCGAGCCTGTCTTTCCGGATGGTCGGGGGAAGAGGCGGGAAGCATGGCGGTCTCCATGAATGATGGTGGGCAAGGATGACGGCGGCAGGGGTCGAACGGGGCATGAAATGGCTTGTCAGCCTTCCGGCCGCCACCCCACCCAGCGCAGGAAAGCAGGCCGGATCGCGGGCCAGGCAGCTCCGTTCCGGCACGCCTGATCATACCGGAGCCGGCCGTGCCGGCCCCTGTCTTCTGCCCCCGCCGATGGGGCGAAGTCCGTGCCACGGCGCGCCACAACCCGTCAACCATTGGTCCGGCACTGTTGCGGGCTCGTCGGAGATGGGGGGCGAGGCGTGACATCTTTCCCTTTAATACGCGGAAGTGACCGATGCGGGAATGCCTGGGAGTCGGCTTGCCGGCTTTCCGAAAGGTGCAGCGGCGCTCACATCGGTATCAACTGGACTTGAGGGCAGGAAAATGAGCGGCACCCAAAGCATCGCCGGACTGACGGTCATGGTGATCGACGACAGCAACACCATTCGCCGGAGTGCGGAGATCTTTCTGAAACAGGCTGGCTGCGTGGTCGTGCTGGCCGAGAACGGTTTCGATGCGCTGGCCAAACTGTCCGACCACGGGCCGGACATCGTCTTCTGCGACGTGCTGATGCCGCGACTGGACGGGTATCAGACCTGTGCGCTGATCAAGAAGAGTCCGCGTTTCAAGAACACCCCGGTCATCATGCTCTCCAGCAAGGATGGTCTCTTCGACCGTGCGCGCGGTCGCCTGGTGGGGTCTGAAGAGTATCTGACCAAGCCCTTCACCAAGGACAGCCTGCTCAAGTGCGTGCAGTCGCACAGCCGTCGCGCCGATCAGGAGCTGGCTGCAGCAGGCATGCCGAACTGATTGGCGGAGAAACAGCATGAATGCACAGACTGCGCGCAAGATCCTGATCGTTGACGATTCGCCCACCGAGCGCTTTTTCATGGCCTCGCTGCTGGTGAAGGAAGGCTATGAAGTGATCACGGCCGAAAACGGTGATGAAGCGCTGGAGAAGGTGCAGGCCGAACGACCCTCCATCGTCATCATGGACGTGGTGATGCCCGGCAAGAGCGGCTTCCAGGCCACGCGTGCCATCGCCCGGGATCCGGCGATGAAGGACGCATGTGATCCTGTGCACCAGCAAGAACGCCGAGAGCGACCGCATCTGGGGTCTGCGCCAAGGGGCGCGTGACTACCTGGTCAAGCCGGTCGAGCCGGAGGTGCTGCTGTCCAAGATCGCTGACCTGGCCATGGAGCAGTGACATGAGTGCCATCGAGACCCTGGGTCAGGAAGCCGGTCAGGTCGCCAAGGCTGCCGCCAACCCCACCCATGCGGGTGCAGCGAAGGATGCGGCAGAGAAGGGGGGCAACGGCGCTGCAGCATCGCATCTGGCGCTGATGATCGGAGAGGATCGCTACCTGGTCGAGCTGGCTGAAGCCGGCGAGATCGTGCCGATGCCGTCCACCTCGATCATGCAGGTTCCGCTGACGCAGGACTGGTTCCTCGGGTGTGGTGAACGTGCGCGGTGCGCTCTTCACGGTGGTGGATCTGGCCCGCTTCATGGGTGGCAACTTCACACCCGTATCCAAGGAATCGCGCCTGCTCACGCTGTCGCCTGCACTGACCTTCAACGCCACGCTGGTGGTGAGCCGGATGCTGGGCCTGCGCAACGTGGCAACCATGACGCCGGTTCCAGAGAAACAGACTTTCGACAAGCCCTGGCTGTCCGAGCAGTTCCGTGACGCAGAAGGGCAGACGTGGCGTCGGCTCAGCCTGTCCAAGCTGGTGTCGTCGTCGTCGTTCCTGATGGTGGGTCGCTGACCCGAGCGCAGAAAGAGGAATAGGGCAAATGTCGGCATTGTCTTCGTTGCAGGGATCGACGGGCGGGGCTCAACCCGCCGTCCCCACGTCGCCTGCACCTGTGGCCGCCGGAAAGGCATCCGGCCAGGCGGCTGCCGCTGCATCCCCGGCGCGTGCGCGTGTGCGCACCACCCCGCTGCTGGGCAGGCTCAGCCTGAAATGGCAGTCGATCATCCTGCTGGGGGCGCTGGCCATCACCGTCGGTACGGCTATTGCGATCAGCGCCTACGAACGCCAGTCCGACCGTGTCAATGCCCTGCAGAACGAAGTGGTGGGCGATGCGTTGATGCACTCGCAGCGCCTGGCCAAGGCGGCCAACATGGCGGTGCAGGGCAACGAGGAAGCCTATGATCAGCTCAAGAGCAGCCAGGCCTTCCTGTCGGATGCCGTCAAGGCGCTGAAAGAGGGCGGCGAGGTGGATCGCCTGCGGGTCTCGCCCCTGCCGGAAAGCTACCGGACGGAAGAGCAGCGCTTCAGCAAGGCCTCGGATGAGATCTCTCCTTCGGTCAAGGCCCTGATTGAGCAGCAGGATGTGCTGGTGCGCTTTGACAGCCTGGTCAACGAAGTGGCTGCGCTGGAGCGTGAACTGTCCGCCTCGCAGCGTGCTGCAAGAGCCAATATTCGTGACGGCGCTGGAAACGCGCCCGACCTGCTGCTGTTCTCCCGCCTGAGTGTGAAGATGCGCACCATTGTGGGCGAGATCATCCGCATGCACGGCAGCAGCCAGTTTGACAGTCGTGATGCCGTGTCGCTGGCCGACGCCATCGAGAGCTTTGCCGTGACACGCGAGACGGCACTCGATGGCGACGCCAGTCGCAACATCGCCCCGCTGAAGAACACCGAGGCGCGTGAAGCCTTGCGCAAGAACAATGCCCTGGCAGCAAAGTTTGTCCGGCTTGCGCTGGATGCGCAGAAGGCACTGCCGTGCCCTGGCGCAGGCACGCCATGCCGGTCTGGATGTATTCAAGAAGAGCGATGTGCTGATGGGCGCGGCCAACGCGCTGCGGGCACGTCTCATCGAGCAGCGCAGTTCGCAGAACTCGATGCAGTGGGCCATTCTGGGCTTTGCGTCGGCAGCGGTGCTTTCGCTGCTGCTGCTGTGCAAGGCCTACTATGACGACTCCAAGATCCAGGCAGACCGATCCATCGACAAGCGGTTGGAGGCCGAGCGACTGGAGCAGGAAGCCAGCCGCATCAACGACCAGAACCAGCCGCCATTCTGCGCCTGATGAACGAACTGCAGAACGTGGCCGACGGTGACCTGACCGTGCAGGCCACGGTGTCTGACGACATCACGGGCGCCATTGCCGACTCGATCAACTACACGGTCGAGGAGCTGCGCAGCCTGGTGGGCCGAATCAACCGTACCGCAGCGGCCGTGGCCGAGGCGTCGGCCAGTGCGCAGGTCACGGCTTCGCACCTGCAGGCCGTCAGTGAACAGCAATCGCGCGAGATTCGCGAGACCGGTGAGGCTGTCCTGAATATGGCGGCGCAGATCAAGCAGGTGTCTGCGTCTGCTTCCGAGTCGGCCGAAGTGGCACGCCAGTCGCTGTCGGCGGCCAGCCGCGGTCGTGACGCCGTGCAGAACGCCATCGCCGGCATGGGTGGCATCCGCGAGCAGATTCAGGACACCGCCAAGCGCATCAAGCGTCTGGGTGAGTCCAGTCAGGAGATCGGCGAGATCGTCGAGCTGATCTCCAACATTACCGAACAGACCAACGTGCTGGCGCTGAACGCTGCCATTCAGGCGGCATCAGCAGGTGAGGCAGGTCGCGGTTTTACCGTGGTTGCCGAAGAGGTGCAGCGTCTGGCTGAACGCTCGGCCGAGGCCACGCGCCAGATCTCGGCCCTGGTCAAGGCCATTCAGACCGACACGCACGATGCGGTGGCGGCCATGGAGCGCAGCACGCAGGGTGTGGTGCGGGGAGCCAAGCTGTCCGATGAGGCCGGCATGGCACTGATCGGCATCGGCCGTGTGTCGCAGGAACTGGCGGACCTGATCATGCGGATTTCCCGCACGACCGAGAACCGTGCAGCTTCGGTCTCGTCGGTGGCGCAGAGCATCCAGCGCATTCTGCTGGTCAACAGCCAGACCAACGAGGGCACGCAGCAGACGGCAGGGTCCATTCTGCAGCTGTCCGAGCTGGCACGGGAACTCAAGAATTCAGTGGCCCGCTTCCGGGTGGGGTGAAGTTTCAGGGGTGTGAGCGCATCTCCGGATGGTCCGGCTGCGCGATCCAATCAGTCGAAGAGGGTGACGGGTGGAACACGGCAACAATATCGATATGATGACTCTGTCCTGGTTCGTGCCAGAGATTCGGGAGTCGCTGCAGCACGTCGCGCATGCGCTGGACGAGCTGCGGGTCAGCCCGCATGGCCGGGACGCCATCAGCGCGCACGCCTGCACCTGCATCAGACTCATGGTGCGCTGCAGGTTGCCGGCATTTCTGGTGTGGCACTGCTGACCGAAGAAGCCGAGCATGTGATCTCGGCCTTTGAGGACGGCGTGCTGGAAGCCGACGAATCGAGCATCGATGTCCTCAAGATGGTGATGCGCGCCATCACGGAGTATCTGGAGGACATGCAGGCCAGCGGCACGTCAATTCCGGTGCTGGTCCTGTATCCGTACTACCGTGATCTCGTGGGCTTGCGAGGCCGTCCAGCCCGATCCGGCCGCGCTCTTCGACGTGGATCTGGATCGTGCGCTGCCGGCCTCGGTGCGCGCCATGATCTCCGACGCGCCGGATCGTGAAGAGCGGGCGAAGTCGGCCGCACGCGGTTTCGAGCGTGCGCTGCCGGCGCTGATCCGCGGCGAGAACGTCGTGGCGGCCATCGACGGCCTGCACGAGTCCATGGGCCGCATGCTGCGCAATCAGCCGCATGTGGGTGCGCGGCTCTTCTACTGGCTGTCGTATGCCTTGCTCGACGGCCTCAAGCACGGTGCGCTGAAGGTCGATCTGGCCACCCGTCGTGCGGTCGGTCGCATCAACATCCAGAACCGCCACCTGTTCACCGGCCAGTCCGACGTGCCGCCGCAGTTCATCAAGGAACTGCTGATCATCCTGGCGCAGGCAGGCAGCGGCTCGGCCGTCGTGGAAGAGGTCAAGCGTCACTTCCATCTGGCCAGCCTGGTGCCGGCCGACTACGAGCGTCGCCGCTATGGGCTGGCTGATCCGGAGACCATCCGTGTCGCCCGAGAGGCGCTGGTGCTGGTGCATCGCACCTGGGAGAAACTGGCGGGCGGTACGCAGGCCGAAGAGCCTGCCTTCGTCGAGGCTGTTGGACATCTGAACCGTGCGCTTGCCAAGACCCATTACGCCGGTCTGGGCATGCTGGGCAAGACGCTGGCCACCATGCCGGCGGCGCTGGCCGGACAACAGGGCCGGACGCGCGAGATGCTGGCCATCGAGGTGGCCACCGCCGTGCTGTTCATGGAAGAGGCGCTGGCGGGCGCACTGCGCTCCAACCCGGCCTATGACGACCGGGCACAGGAGCTGGCTGCCCGCATCAGCAGTCTGCTGGCCAACCCGATGCCTTCGACCCCACGCCGCTGCCGTGGCTGGTGGCGCTGTCGAACCAGTGCCTCCGAGCGCATGACGCAGGCGGCCTTCGTCAATGAACTGAAGCACAACCTGTCCACCTGCGAGCAGGCGCTGGACGATTACTTCCGGGATGAAACGGCGGTGAATCGTCTGGAGACGGTGGAGCCGCTGCTGGCCGAGACGAGCGCCGTGCTGACCGTCCCGAGTATGGGGATGCGGCCCAGCCTGCCGTGCCATCAGCAAGCAGGTTGACGACATCATCCGTGCCCGCGTCACGCTGAATGATGCCGGCCGCGCCCGCCTGGCCGATGGTCTGAGTTCGGTGGGATTCTTTGTCGAGACGATGCTGCAGTCGGCATCGCGCGCCCGCCGTTTCCGCTTCGATGCGCAGCGCGGCATGCTGTTCGAGGACACCTCCATTCCCGAAACGCCGGAAGAGGTTGTCTCGGATGCTGATTCCAATGCACTGCTTCGCTCGTTTGCCGACGAGGCATCGGCAGGGGTGGAACAGGCAGCGGATGCTTCGCATGAATCTGCTCCCGAGGCGGCTGTCGCAGCGGCTGGCCTGACGGCGGCTGCAGGGTCTGGCGGCGGCACAGGGTGCCGCTGAAGCGCCCGCTTCGAAGGAGCATGACGGGGCAGGGGACGCGCTGGCCTTTCGAGCCGCCGTCGCAGCCCTGTTGCTGAGGCTGCCACGCAGCCGGCTGCCGACGAAGGTCTGGCATTCACGGCACCGGAAAGCGTGCAGGCTGACGTGGCGCCCGAGGTGGCTGAACCGGCCCTGCCCGAGGGCGTGCTGGAGGACGGCACTGTCGAGCTGTCGGCCGATGAGGCCGAGCTGCACGAGATCTTCCTGCTGGAAGCTGCCGAGGTGCTGGATGCCATTGACGAGAACCCGGGCGTGGTGCGCAAGGCACCGGACGACCGCGAGGCAATGACCACCATCCGCCGTGGCTTCCATACGCTGAAGGGCTCCAGCCGCATGGTGGGTCTGGACGCCTCGGCGAAGCCGCCCGGGCCTTCGAGCAGATGATGAACCACTGGCTGTCCGAGGACAAGGACGGCACCACGCCGCTCGAGCTGATCCGGGACGGTGCCAACTTCTTCCGCAGCTGGTGTGAGCAGCTGCAGGCCGCGCCGCGCCGTGTGCTGGACGCCAGCCTGCTGACGGCCCGTTGCAACGCCTTCCCCGACAAGCCTGCTGCCGTGCCGGCCGCCAAGCCTGCTGCGCCGGCTGCTGCTCAACCCGTTGCTCAGCCTGCCGCTCCGTCAGTGGCCCAGCCGGCTGCCAAGCCTGCCGTTCAGCCGGCACCGGTGGCTGCGCAGCCTGACGAAGAAGAGGCCGAGACGCTGCCCCTGCTGGATCTGGAGGGCGAGGCCGACACGCTGCCCATGCCGGATGTGGAGGCTCCAGAGCTGCCTTCGCTGGAGATGCCGTCGCTGGACGACGCCCTGTCGGCCAGTGCGCTGCCTGCCTCGCGGGCGGACGGTTTCTCGCAGAGTCACAACTTTGCCAGTGTCTCCCGGTCGATGCCCGAAGGCGATCTGCGCCAGTCGCTGGAAGGCTTCCTGGACGACGCCAGCCATCGCCAGGCCGACATGCCTATGGCCGATCTGGCCTCCCTGCACAGCGACCCGGTCCGGCCGGCGGATTCCCTGCGGGATGAGGACTTCGGAAGTCAGCAGGACGACCTGCTGGGCAACGGCGCCTTCGAGGCCCAGGACGAGGACGAGTCCTCCAGCGAGCAGGCCGATCTGGATGCCTGGTCCAATGCCATGGCGGGCGAGTCTGCGGACTTCGATTCTCTGCTGGGCGAGCTGCCTAACGGTGACGAGCTGGCGCTGAACAATGTGGAGGCTGCCGACCGGATCTGGCCGATGCCTTCATGGTGCCGGCTGATCTCGGCGAGGATGACGACATTCCGCTGCTGGACATGGGGTCAGCCCTGCCGGCCGGGAAACCGGTCGAGAAACCGGTCGAGGCTGCGCCGGTTTCGCATGATCCGTTCGACTTCAGCACCGCTTCGCTGGGTGTTGAAACGAAGTCATTTGCGGCCGAAGTGCCTTCCGAACCTTCGCAGGAAGATGCGCTGGACTTTGGCACCTTCAAGTTCGATGACGAACCGGTGTCCGAATCCGTTCAGCCGGACCATGAGGTGAAGCCGGTCGCCGAGACGCCGGTGCCCGCCGCGCCCGTGGCTGCCCAGGCGGCGCCGGTTGCACCGGTGGTCCCCGAGGTTCCTGTCGCTCCGTCCGAACCTGCGCCGGTCGCCAAGGTGGCGCAGCCCGAGCCCCAGGAGTCGATGGTTCGCATCGGCGAGCGCCTGGTGGATGCCGAACTCTTCGAGATCTTCAATGCCGAGGCCACGCAGGCCCGCATGCGGATGAACGAGGACTGGCAGGATTGGCATGCCTCCGACGCGCTGCGCGCACCCGAGCCGCTGATTCGTGCGCTGCACACTCTGGTGGGCACGTCGCGTCACGTGGGGCTGGTCTGGTGCGCGGCATTGCCGCCGCCATGGAAAAAGCTGCTGGTGAAGCAGCGCGAAGTGGCCAAGCCGCTGCCCGATGGCATGAAGGCCAGCATGCAGGCTGCGCTGGGCGTCATCGACCGGATGCTGGCCGAATTTGCTTCGCGCATCGAGCCGGCGGCCGACCCCGAGACGACCGCGCGCATGGAAGCGCTGCTGGCCAACTGGGATGTCGAGATCAACGCCGACAGCCAGCCGCCGAAACCGGCGGTCGAGTCGAAGTCCGGCCGCGAGATGCGCGGCGAGGACCTGCTGAAGAAGGCGGCCGAAGTGCTGGGGGCTGCCCGGCGCGAGACCGAGGAAAAGAGCGATCCGCTGGCCGGCTTGGTCGACGAGATCGATCCGGACCCGGGCGGTGTTCTTCGAGGAAGCCGAGGAGCTGATGCCGCAGGTGGACAACAACCTGCGCGAATGGCGCGAGCGTCCGGCCGATGGCTCGGTGCCCGGCGCGCTGATGCGGCTCTTCCACACCATCAAGGGCAGCGCCCGGATGGCTGGTGCCATGCGCTTCGGCCAGATGATCCACGAACTGAAACCCGTGTCGAGGATGCGCTGGCCCAGCCGCCGGTGCAGCCGTCGGTCATCGAGGCGGTGCTGGCCGGCTGCGACCGGTGGTGTCTGCTCATGAGGTGATGCTGCATCCTGAGCTGGCCGAGCAGCGTGCTGCCGAGACCAAGGCCCTGCAGCAGACCTGCGCGGCCCAGGCTGCGCAGGCTGCCAAGGCCCAGGAGACGGCGCCCGAGGCTGCTGCTGCGCCGCAGGCCCAGCCGGCGGCACCGTTGCCGCAATGCGAGGCCCTGGCACGCCAGCAGGCTGCTCAGGCAGCCGCCCAGGCCGCTGCGGATGGCCATGCGCATGATGTGGCCAAGGCCGGCGGCAACCTCCTGGATCCGTCGATGGGTGGTGCGGCCAACCCGGCCGCGGCGGCCCAGCACGTGATCCGCGTGCGCGCCGATCTGCTGGACCGCATGGTGGCCGAGGCGGGCGAGGTAGCCATTGCACGGGCACGTCTGGACAGCGAGATGGGCCTGATTCGGGGCGCCATCAACGAACTGACCGAGAACGTCAACCGCCTGCGCCTGCAGCTGCGTGAGATCGAGATCCAGGCTGACAACCAGATCCAGGCCAAGATCGCCCACTCCAACGAGACCGAGACGGAGTTCGACCCGCTGGAGTTCGACCGCTACACCCGCTTCCAGGAAGTGACGCGGATGCTGGCCGAATCGGTCAACGACGTGTCCACCGTGCAGCAGAACGCGCTGCGCGCCCTGGATGCCGCCATGCAGGACCTGGCGCGGCAGGGACAGGTGAGCCGCAGTCTGCAGCAGAGCCTGATGCGCGTGCGGATGGTGCAGTTCTCGACCATCAACGACCGCCTCTACCGTGTGGTGCGTCAGGCCGGCAAGGACACCGACAAGCGCGTGACCCTGGAGATCAAGGGGGGGCAGGCCGAGATCGACCGCAACGTGCTGGACCGCATGGCCGGTCCCATCGAGCACATCCTGCGCAACTCGGTGGCCCACGGCATCGAGGAGCGCACCAAGCGGGCCGCCAGCGGCAAGCCGGACATCGGGGAACTGACCATCGAGGTCTCGCAGGATGGCAACGAAGTCATCATGCGCTTCCTGGACGATGGCCAGGGCCTGGACTATCCGCGCATCGAGGCACGGGCACGCGAGCGTGGCCTCATTGCCCCCGATCATCAGCCGTCCGAGCGTGAACTGGCGCAGATGATCTTTGCACCGGGCTTTTCCACCGCCAAGCAGGTGACGGCGCTGGCCGGCCGGGGCGTGGGCATGGACGTGGTGCGTGCCGAAGTGGCAGGTCTGGGCGGCCGCATCGACGTGGATTCCACGACGGGCAAGGGTAGTTGCTTTCACGGTGCACCTGCCGGTCTCGCTGGCGGTCACGCAGGTGGTGCTGCTGGAAATTGAAGGTGGCAAGTTTGCGGTTCAGAGCGCGCTGGTCGAGCAGATCGTGCAGATGAAGCCCGAGGCGCTGACCGAGGCTTATCAGGCCCAGCGCCTGGAGGTTGCCGGCGAACGCGTTCCCTTCTACTTCCGGGCAGCCTGCTGGAGATTCTCGGCGTGAAGCCGGTCGCCCAGCGTGGGCTCGGTGGTGGTGCTGCGTGCCGGCGCCACGCGGATCGCTCCCTGCACGTGGACACCGTGGTGCCCAATCAGGAGGTGGTCATCAAGCACATTGGCCCGCAACTGGCCCGTCTGGCCGGTGTGGCGGGAGCCACGGTGCTGGGCAACGGTGACATCGTGCTGATCCTGAACCCGGTGCAACTGGCCATGGCCCGCGTGGCCGGCCAGCTGGGCAAGGGCAAGGCCGCCACCTTCAGTGCCAGCGAACTGCAGACGGCCGCCACCGTGATGGTGGTGGACGACTCGGTGACGGTGCGCAAGGTGACGCAGCGCCTGCTGATGCGCGAAGGCTACAACGTCGTGCTGGCCAAGGACGGCGTGGACGCCCTGCGGCAGATGCAGGAAGTGATGCCTGACGTGATGCTGGTGGACATCGAGATGCCGCGCATGGATGGCTTCGACCTGACGAAGAACGTGCGCGAGCATGCCGACTTTGCCAACGTGCCGATCATCATGATCACCTCGCGGACGGCCGACAAGCACCGCAACCACGCGCTCTCGCTGGGGGTGGACGTGTCCTCGGGCAAGCCGTTCTCCGAGGACGACCTGCTGCGCCACGTGCGAAGCTTTGCCAGCCAGCGTGCACCCCGGGCGATGACGAACTGAGCATCGGGCTGAAGGGCTGCCGGCTTCGGCTGGCAGCAGAGAAAAGGGGCAGTCCTCCGTAGGAGGCTGCCCCTTCCTGTTTTTATGGCTTTGTCTGGACGAAACCGGAACGGTTTCCATCAGGCCTTCATTGCTTGAGAATGAAGGTGATGACTTCCTTCAGGTCGTCGTCGCTGATGGCGGCCTTTGCTGTTGGGGGCATGGGGATCTTGCCGAGCTGCCCTGCCGCCTTTGCGCACCTTGTCGAAGAGCTGCTGGTTGACGTCCCGCCCTTGTATTTCGCGGCCACGTCCTGAAGGCAGGGCCGACCATCTTCTTGTCCACCGAGTGGCAGGTGCAGGAGGCCTTGTTCATGGCCGTTTGCGGGTCGCCGGCCAGAGCGGGGTGGCGACGGATCCGACCAGCATGGCAGCCGTGATGCCGGGGATGAAAGTGCTTTTGTTCATGTCGATTTCTCCGGGTAGTGAACTCGGGGTGAACTGGTGGTGAACCGTTCCGAAGAATCAATTGTTTGCATGGGGGCAGGAAAAATCCTTGACCGCCCTCAAGACAGATGCATTTGTCGGGTTTGTATTTTTCAAAAGGACTTGTCCGGCACGAAAGAAATATTGCATGACCTGAGATATATCAAATTATCGACCTGACAGGGGTCAAGGTATGGTATTGAAAGATATTTGTTTTTATTCTCGGTGCGTTTTCTGCTGACGATCGGGGAGGGTGGTTGGAAGCCCCGTCATGAGCGTTGTCGACTGTTCTGTCATTTTGGGAGCAGGTCGCGCCTCGGTATTCATTCGTCATGATCGAGGTATGTATGTTGATGCGTCTCAATATGGATTGGGTTTGGTGCGTGGGCTGTTTCCCGTTTGATGAATGCGGGGGCCCGCCGTCAGGTGGCTTCATCATGAGAGTGTGCCCCAGCTGGCCGGGGCGGAATGGCGCTGCTTTGCTTGGCGGGGGCTGAGCCGTGGGCTGGGCAGGTTGTACGAACGGTAGGGGAGATGATTCCACCTTGGCCCAGGGGACCATGGCACAGGGCTGCACGGTGAGGCTGCGGCAGTGCGGATGTTGTGGCGTCCATGTCGCGTCCGGAGCTTTGCGGTCTCCATGCGCCGTGGTGGTGCCGTGCTGCTCGGGGGCCTGAAGGCGTGCCGGGGGCCCCGGAGGAGGCGCGGCAGGGATACAATGCCCCGTCGTCGAACCGAATCGCATTTCCGGGGAGCCTTGTGGTGTTCTGGGCAGGAGCAGGTCACTTCACGTCGCGGGCTGCGGAGCAGGCCGTGATGGCGCGTTCGTTGCGTCCGGGCAACGAGCACGGGAGCGCATCATGACCCTTTCTGCCGCCACATCCACCCCCGCTGTCCAGACCCTGCTGGCCTTCGACTTTGGCCAGAAGCGCATTGGCGTGGCGGTGGGCAACAGCCTCACCGGCGCGGCGCGACCGCTGGCCACGCTGACCGAGCAGACCACGGACGGACGCTTTGCACGCATCCGAGCGCTTCTGAAGGAATGGCAACCCACCGGGCTGGTGGTGGGGCGGCCGCTGCACCCCTGACGGTGCCCCGCATGAAGTCACGGCGCTGGCCGAGCGCTTTGCGCGCCGGCTGGAAGGCCGTTTCGGGCTGCCCGTCTTTCTGGTGGATGAGCGCGACAGCTCGGTGGCGGCGCAGGAGCGGATGCGCGACGAGGACGACGAGCACGTCACGCGCGGTGGCCGACGCCGCAAGGGCGGGGCGTCGCAGGGCGACGATGCGACGGCTGCGGCCATCATCCTGAACAGTACCTGAGCGAGACACGATCATGACGACCCTCTGCCGGCCGATGCCGAGACCCTCTTTGCGCGTCTGCGCGATTCCCTGAAGGACGCTCTGGGCGTCTCCTGCAACGGCCAGCGCAGGAAGGGCCGGATGCGCTGGCGGGCGGGACCCGACGATGCCAGTGGGCGAAAAGCGCTGCTGGCAGCGGCGCTGAGGCGGCACAGGCAGGCAGTGCGGAGGCCCCCGCCTTCATCGGCATCCACACGGGCGGGGCGTGGCTGGCAGCACGGCTGCATGCCGAGCTGGGGCTGTCGTCGCCGCTGGGCTTCCTGTCCAGCGCCTTCTACCGCGACGACGTGCAGGCGCGTGGCCTGTCGACGCGGATGCAGCCCACGCGCATCGATTTTGATGTGAACGGGCGCGACATCGTGCTGGTGGACGACATCCTGCACACCGGGCGCACCATCCGGGCGGCGCTCAACGAGATCTTCGACTATGGCCGGCCGGCGCGGGTGCGTCTGGCCGTGCTCATCGACCGTGGCGAACGGGAGCCGCCGGTGCAGCCCGATCATGTGGGGGCGCGGCTGGTGCTGCAGCCTGGCGAGAAACTGGCGCTCAGCCAGCGGACCAACGGGATGTTCGAGCTGCGGGTGGAATCGGTACAGGCGTGATTGGCGCTGATCAGGCGTGACCGGGCCGGGAAGGCCGGAAGAGTTCAGCAGAGGTAGAGAGGCAAGACATGCAGATGCAACAGGTGCAAGTGGGCAAGGACGGGCGACTGCGCCACCTGCTCACACTGGAAGGGCTGTCGCGTGACATGATCCATCAGATCCTGGACAACGCGGCGTCGTTCCTGAACGTGTCCAACCGGGAAATCAAGAAGGTGCCGCTGCTGCGCGGCCGTTCGGTGTTCAATCTGTTCTTTGAGGATTCGACCCGCACGCGCACGACCTTCGAGATTGCCGCCACCCGGCTGTCGGCCGACGTGGTGAACCTCAACATCAGCACCTCGTCCACCTCCAAGGGCGAATCGCTGCTGGACACCATCGACAACCTGCAGGCCATGGCGGCCGACGTGTTCGTGGTGCGGCACAGCCAGAGCGGGGCGGCGCACCTCATTGCGCAGCACGTGGGCGACCATGTGCACGTGGTCAACGCCGGTGACGGACGGCATGCGCACCCCACGCAGGGGCTGCTGGACATGTACACCATCCGCCACTCAGAAGGACTTCACGAAGCTGTCCGTGGCCATTGTGGGCGACATCACCCATTCGCGGGTGGCGCGCTCGGACATCCATGCGCTCACCACGCTGGGCGTGCCCGATGTGCGCGTGGTGGGCCCGCTGACGCTGCTGCCGGGCGGGCTGGAACAGATGGGCGTGTCGCTGCACACCGACATGCGCACCGCCCTGAAGGACGTGGACGTGGTGATCATGCTGCGGCTGCAGAACGAGCGGATGCGCGGTGCGCTGCTGCCCAGCCCGCAGGAGTACTTCAGCCGCTACGGGCTCACGCGCGAGAAACTGGCACTGGCTAAGCCCGATGCCATCGTCATGCACCCGGGGCCGATGAACCGGGGCGTTGAAATCGAATCGGCCGTGGCCGACGGGCCGCAATCGGTCATCCTGCAGCAGGTGACCTTCGGCATTGCAGTGCGCATGGCCGTGATGAGCATGCTGGCAGCGGGATGAAGGAGAACATGATGCAAGAAGGTGTGATCAAGGCAGGCCGCAGCGGGCACGAAGCCTCGTTTTCCATCACCGGCGCGCGCCTGGTGGACCCCTGGGTGAAACTGGACATGCAGGCCGACCTGCATGTGGCCGATGGCCGCATCATCGCCGTGGGGGCGGCGCCCCATGGTTTCCGGCCGGCACGGACCATCGACGGCACGGGCCTGGTGGTGTCGCCAGGGTTGGTGGACCTGTTTGCCCGCCTGCGCGAGCCGGGCTTCGAATACAAGGCCTCGCTGGAATCCGAGATGCAGGCCGCCGTGGCCGGTGGCGTGACCGCGCTGGCATGCCCGCCCGACACCGACCCGCCGCTGGACGAGCCGGGCCTGGTAGAAATGCTGAAATACCGCGCCCACAACCTGGGGCTGGCGCACCTGTACCCGCTGGGCGCCCTGACCGTGGGCCTGAAGGGCCAGGCACTGACCGAAATGGCCGAGCTGACCGCCGCCGGCTGCGTGGGCTTTGCCCAGGCCAGCCAGCCCATTCAGGACACCCAGGTGCTGCTGCGCGCCATGCAGTACGCCCATTCCTTCGGCTACACCGTGTGGCTGAACCCCGTCGACCCCTTCCTGTCGCGGGGCGGCGTGATGCACGCCGGGCCGTTTGCCTCGCGGCTGGGGCTGCCCGGCAACCCCGTCACCAGCGAGACCGTGGCGCTGCACACCATCTGCGAACTGGTGGCCTCGGTGGGCTGCCCCTGTGCACCTGTGCCGCCTGTCGTCGGCCGCTGGCGTGGAGTTGGTGCGCCGGCCCGCAAGGCCGGCCTGCCCATCACCGCCGACGTGGCCATCAACCACCTGCACCTGACCGATATCGACGTGGGCTTCTTCGACACCGCCTACCGGATGGAGCCGCCGCTGCGCGCCCAGCGCGACCGTGACGCCCTGCGCGCCGGTCTGGCCGACGGCACGCTGGACGCCATCTGCTCGGACCACACGCCGGTGGTGGAAGACGCCAAGCGCCTGCCCTTCGGTGAAGCTGAACCGGGCGCCGTGGGCCCTGTCGCTGCTGCTGCCCCTGTCCCTGAAATGGGGCAAGGAACAGGCCTGAACCTCGTGTCCGTGCTGGATCGGCTCACCCGCATCCCGGCCGGCATTGCCGGCATCGACCCCTGCCCGCAAGAACGAGCCCGCCGGTCTTTCCGTGGGTGCCCGGGCCGACCTGTGCGTCTTCGATCCCGAAGAATCGTGGGTGGTGAACGAGAACACCCTGTGGGGCCAATGCACCGACACCCCGTGGCTGGGCCATGAAGTGCAGGGCCGCGTGCGCCTGACTGCCGTGGGCGGCCGCCTGGTCTTCACGCGGTGATGCCCGCCCTGCGCCGTGCGGCGCGTCTGCCCCTGCTGACGCTGCTGCTGGTGGCGGGCTTGCTGGGACTGGCACTGATGCAGCCCCGCTGCCTCAGCAGGGCAGGCGCGTCCTCATCCGCTGGTGGTCGTGCCTGCTGATGTTCATCTGCGGCGTGAAAGTGCAGGAAACCCGGGCGGGCGACCCTGCCCAGCCCCGTACCGCCGAACTGGCCCTCGTCGCCTGCTGGTGGCCAACCACGTCTCGTGGCTGGACATCTTTGCCATCAACTCCCTGGCCACCTCTGCCTTCGTGGCCAAGGCCGAAATAAAACGCTGGCCCGTCATTGGCTGGCTGGTGAGCCTGGCCGGCACCGTCTACATTGCGCGCGGCAACCGCCGCGCCGTGCCCGACGTGCTGCGCCAGATGCGCGAACGCCTGCGCACCGGCTTTCCGGTGGCGCTTTTCCCTGAAGGCACCACCAACGCCGGACCCGAACTGAAACCCTTCCACGGCAACCTGCTGCAGGCCGCCATCGATGAAGAAGCCGAGATCGTGCCCGTGGGCCTGAAATACCTGCACACCGACGGCACCCCGGGCGTGGAGGCGTACTATCCGGATGAGACGACGTTCATGCAGTCGCTGTGGGGCCGGGTGGGGGCGAAGGGGCTGGTGGTGAGGGTGGTAGGGTGGATGCCGTTCCCTCGGGGGAGGAACGGCGGGAGGTAGACGAATTACGGAACCTATTAGCTGTACCGTTGTCACTTGATCTGTAAAGGACCAAGTATCGCCATGATTTTAAGAAGAAGGAACTCTTGCTCGCTACGTAATGCCTCAACAGCCAATTCAATCTCTTTTGTTTTTGATGGCCTATTTCTCCATTCTTTTCCAAAAATCTCTTGTTGCGCTATTAGGTCGAACCTTCGGGATGTCAAACCTTATTCGAGATGGAATGAGAATGGAGTCTCCAAGTACAAGAGCCTCCCCGGTGTCCAATAGGGGAAGAGTATTCGCTAGCCCGCTATGTTATCAGGCATAAGATGCTTGATAACGGACTGATCCGTTTCGTTGGTAAGTCTAAGCGCAACGATGTTGTTGCATGGCTTAGTATTGTCCTGCTGACGTCTGAAGGACGTTGGCTGACAACTCAATGGAAAAACCCATATTTCTACCTTCTTTTGGAAATTCTTTCAAAAGATTTCAATGCTTGTGAGTGAATGCTGTCCGCGTCTTCACGTACCGGAAGGTAGAGGTGAGCTTCGTCACAAGAAGAGTTATGGGAGTTCGTTCTTCTGGCGTAATCCAAAATTGAATGCTATAAAGTAGTCTAGCAAGCGTTCCCTGTGACTATAGGGAGAACGTCTGGCGGAACCTCTGAGAAATCAATTATTTTAATTCCATGAGAGCCTTCGGATGAAAAGAAGTTTGACGGTCTGGCGGGCGAGCCATTCGTATTCGTATGTTTCTTTTGGGGGTGAGAACATAAATCCATACCTTCGGTCTTCCATTTTTGAGCTAATTCTGGAAAAGAAGTCTGCTAAGTTTCCTTCCCATTCTCCTTTTACAGGCCGCCCTGTTGAGCCTTCTGCCTTTTTGTGAGTTGTCTATTTCAATGAGGCTGACAAGTTTCTTGATGTCGTATGGGATTGGGGAGTCGATGGTGAATGTTTTAAGGGTTTTGGAGTTCCTGTTTTTGAGGGTTTCCTCTTTGAGTTCTCTGACATGAAGAGTGAATCTTGACGCTTGGTTTGGCGCGTTCTGGTCACTTCTGTCTAATATAAGAGACAGCATTTCGTCTCGGTTTAAAAAGCCAGTATGGCAAGAAAAGCACCTCTTCTGAAGGAGAGTCAATGTCGCTTGGTCCCGCGATTCGAAAGCGAGTTGCAAATCCTCCGCTTGATGCTTCTGCTAGCGGGTGTACTCGCCGTGCATGTCAAAAACTATAATGTTTGGGTGACTCAATTTTGCCGCACGCTCTAGTAATAAGGCTGTCGCATAGCTTTTTCCTGATCCGGTGCTTCCTAATATTGCTGCATGCCTTTGGAAGAATTTGTCTCCATTTATAATAGCCTCTGTATTCTCGTTTAACGAGAAAGAGCCGAGTTTTAGTCTCTCTTCCTTAGGGTGTTCAGTCCCAGAATATTCATAAATATCTGAAGGTTGTTGTTTTCTATTACATAGCAGCATTTGTCAATCTGGGGGAATGAGTCGGCTCCTCGTTTGAATGTGTTGGATCTATCTCCATCTACTGTCCTGAAAGTTCCAATCAGCGCTCCTCTAACTAGGTCACTCGGAATTATGGTTTGCTGAAGCTCGTCTTCATCCTCGTGGATTGTGTTCGCAATTCCCTCTGTAAATCCTCGGGTTGCCTTTTCTATTATAGCGATCAAATACTCTCTGGTTGTTCTGCCTTGTATTGCCACTAGATTTCCAATGCTTAGCCTCGTAAGGAGGTCCGTGTTAGTGACATCTATTGTGACTCTGCTGCTGTCAACGGACAGAACGGTCCCGATTTTGTCTGTATCGGAAAAATGAATGGTTGATTTGCTCATGGTTCCAAGACCTCTTTCACGAAATTTTCAATATCCCATATGGCTGCTTGTTGGATTATTTGTTCGGTTTTTTGATTGGTGAATTTTGTCCCTGAGGTGAGTTCGCTCTTGTAGTGCTCGAGAGAGGTGACGTTCTTGTATCGTTTCGAAAGATGCATTGCTTTGTCGGATAACGAGTGTGTAAGTATTAGGGTTGGCTTTCCTTTTTCTATCGATGGTATAAGATGGGTTTCGAGGTGAGAGTCGTTGAATCCGTATCCTATAATAAGAAACGAGCTTGCTTGGTCAATTGCCTGATTTGCTTTGCTCGATGAATGTCGAATGGCGTTTGGTATCCGTTCAGGTATTTGTTTTGTCCAGGTTATTATTAGACGGGGTGTGTCCCCGAGGTCTCCGTGATATGAAAATGGGGTGTTGCCTCTCAGATACCAGTCTAGGCTGCCGTGTGGTTTGTAGATCAAAGCTCTTTCTTTGTACTGAAGAAGCGTCTTTGTTTTTGTTGTTCTTATCCCATTGCAAAAAGTGTACTACTTTCTTTTCGTTGAAGTTTGAGAACACTCTCCCGGTGAACAGGGTGTCTACGGCCATGCCGAATTCTTCTACGGCGATTTCAATTAGCCTGTCGTAGTTTGTTGTTATGATAGGAAGCCCGGTTTTTGGTTTTGTCAGGTGCTTGAGGAGCTTTGTCAGTTTTAGTGTCCGTCTTTTATTAAAGACCTCTTGAATCACAGTGTTTTCTTTTTGCGCAATTAGAGATCCAGTTAGTTTTGAAATCAATGTTTCAAGCGATGGGCTTGGCGGGTGGGCTAGTAGGGCGGATTCCAGGCCGTTTTTTAGTTCTAGCTTGATCTGCTCCCATAATTTTGTGTCTTCGTTTTCTGGAGTAAGGTTTATGTTTTTTATGAGATGCTCCTCGAGATCTTTCATTCTGGAAGTCCTTCCGCATGAAAAGGCTGAACCTATGACCGTCACAAGTCCGTCGCACAAAATGGTTCTGCAGGTGACGTTTTAATTTCGTCTAATGTAAGTTCCCGGCTCAGGCATGTTCTCTTTTGGCTTCTTGTTCACGTTGTTTCCCCAATCCATTCCTTTTTAATTTGAATTATTGTTCTTTTCATATTTAATTGTGCGCCAGTAAAGTAGACCTCTTTCGTTCGGGTAAGCCGAGCGGTCGTCGACGATGTAGCCTTCCGGCGTCTTGAGTTCCTGCCCCCATTTCCAGTCAGCCGGAATGCGCCACATGTGCATTGCAGGCGCTTCACGAATGATAGGTCAGCGTTGGTGCAGAGCTTGACTTCGTCTTTCTTGCCGCCCTTGATCAGCATCAGGCGAACGATGTCACTGTCGTTTTTCCATTCCTGAATCGAGCCAAAGGGAACCACTTGGTCGCGCTTGAATTTGGATGGGAGGCCGATCGAGTCGAGCCTAGGTTGTGCGATTTGGCCTTGAGGAACAAAAATTGGGCTTGTCTCCGCATGGTGGCCGCGGTCTTCCTCAATATCCACTCTTAAGTAGGGTCCTACCTCGATGCTGTCAGTTGTAATGTTGATTGTGTAAACCACGCTTAGACTGTTAAACCCGCGCTTGATCCATGGCTCGCCGTAGAGCGGTTGCGTGTTTCCTCGAGTGTAGTCGTTCCAGCTGAAAATTTTGAATTTGTATGTGCCTTCGGTGATAGGGCGATAGTAGCGTTTTGAGCAGCGCTGGCTTCTTCTGAAAATGAAAAGTGCCGGGGTCCAGTAGTTCGGGTCTGAGGTGTAGTTGTTCGCTTCCAGTGCAGCAGACATCCGGACAGGGGCGATGTCTACGGATTGGTATTCATCCACGCTGGGGCCATCAAAGGACTTGCTGGGAGATGTCCATGTCCAGCAACGATTTTGCTCAATCATCGCCAACAGAACATCCCCGCGCACGCCCTTGCCGGAAATGTTGGGCACCGTCTTGGGTTCCGGAGTTGGCGCAGGCGTCGGCGTCAGGGGCAGGCTTGGTGTCTGCCTGTGCCACCGGCTGTGTCGGGGCCAGTGTGGTCGGCGGCAGATGGGTTGTCTGGTTCTGCGGTGCGCCGGGTGTCGGCTGCTGCGGAGTTGGTCGGCCCGTTGGCTGGCGTGTTCACGGGGCCTGTGGGGTCCGGGCCGTTCTGTGGCGTGGTGACCGAGGGTGTGGCGGTGGCAACGATGTTCTGCGTCGGCGAGGGGACCACGGGGCTGGCTGACACGGCTTTGTCCTGTTCGCTGCCGCCGCCGCCGCGAGGCGGCGAGCACCACGCTCAGTGCGGTTGCGGTGCAGGTGCTGCGAAGATATGGGGATGCTTGGCTGCCATGTTGCGTCTCGAGGTGCAACGTATTGCACAAGATTGGCCATGGAGACATCATATTCTTGGCCTTGGGCGGTGCCAGATGTTTCGGCCAAAAAGCATCAGTTGCAGCGGGGCGAAGAGGGCAGTCTGTCGTGTGGCAGCGACGATGGCTGCCGCAGGGCGAGGGGTGGCAGGGGACTTTGTCGCGTGCAGATTGCGCGCTCAGGCAGCGGCAAGCCGCAAAGGGCAGCCTTGAATGTGCGCCTCGATGCGCTGCATCAGCCCCGCCGGCACGCCGTTACCTTCGTAGTGCTCACCCCAAACATCCAGCACCCGGCGCGTCGTGGTACGCACTTCCGCCAGCAGTTCTTCCCGAACCTGTCCTGGTAGCTCCAAGCGCTGGAAGAAGGCGTTGAAGGTATCCAGTTCGATGGCATCAAAGCGCTGGGTGCCTGCCATGTTGAGGGCGATGGTCTGGTCGTGCTGGGTCCGAGCGACGGTGGACATCAGGTCGTGGCGGGGGCCAGTCGGGGTTTGTTGGGAGTACGGTAGATGAGTGACCAGTTCTTGATGTGGGCATCTCCGTTGCCCAGCAGGACGTTGAGCACCGAGCGGCGGGTCATTTCCTTCAGGTCATCGATACCACCGGCGTATTGCAGCAGCGTCATTGCCATCATGTCGTAGTTGATGCGGTTGTATTTCTGGCTGGTGCGCAGGCTGAATACTTGGGCGAAGTCTTCGACGTGGATGCGTTCTTTCAGGGCCGAGGGCGCAGTGCTGTTGTTTGATGGGCGGGAGGTGCCGTTCCGGTCGAAGCGGCGGATGGCGTAGAAGGGTTTGTCGGGAAGATCACCCGGGGATATTGGAAAGGCCATCCAGCTGGTCAGGGTGCAGCAGCAGGGGTTTTCGGGTACGTCGATGCCGACGGCGCGGGCAGTAGCCATGGCGGCGGCTTCCACTTGCGGCAGGCCGGGAAAAATCGTGGGAAGGGGCTTGATGATGTAATTGCCCAGCTGGCCGCCGGTATTGAGGGTGTACCGTTCTCCCTGCCGCAGCATGGAGAATTTGAGCTGCATACCGCCCAGTGAGAATTTCAGGTGGGTGGGATCTGCTGTCTGAGGTACGCCATCGTCGGCTGTATCGGCATTGATGGGGGCGTGCCGGCTTGTGTTGCGTGATTCTGCTGCCCGGCGGCGGCGCGTTGACTGGTCGCAGGATGACGGCTCCCGGCAGGTCATGGCCCAGTGCTTCCAGCAGCAGGAACTCGCGGTCTCGTGGACTTTCAGCTGCTGGGCGATGCGCGCGCATGCCACCTTCGGGCAGCAGGTTGGAGAAGAGGGCGGCGCCTTGATGGAGGCCGACTGTGGCGAGGGTCCAGCAGCAGGCGGCGTGTCTGGGCTTCATCGTCCGGATGGCTCCATGCCAGCGACAGGATCGGCCGCGTGGGGCCAGCGTCCAGATATTCCTCGCTGACACTGAAGACGGTTTCGTTCGTCCGGGTAATGGGTCAGGTAGCCGACGTGGGTATCTGCCAGCCACACGCCCAAGGTGCGCGGCGCTTTCATTCAGGATCCGCCAGATAGGCGTAGCGGGTCATCAGGTCCATCGGACCGAAGTCTCGTCGGGCTCATGCGCCGGGTCTCGGGGCGGCAGTCTGCCTCGGTCGCGCAGGTTCTGCTGGATGAGGGCGGCCCGGCCGACGGGGACGAGAGCAATTTCCAGACCCAGTGCCGAGGCATAGCTGATGAAGCTGTCCGGGGTCACGTCGTGGCCGTTCTCGATGTGCGAGACAGTGGCTGGCGCAGGGGCCCGCGGCTGGCCTTGGCGGTAGTGCGCAGGCCACCACGGCTGTGGCCGGCGGCCTCACGTATCTGGCGCAGCTGCTGGCCCAGGTGGGCCAGTACGTCGGCGTTGTGGGTGGGGCGTGGGGTGGGCATGGTGTGGCTGGCGATGATCATATACAGTATACGTTATGCGTATTTCGGTAGGATAATTTATACGTTATATAGTATGGGCGTTGGTCTGGGGCTGATTTCCTGTCCGCAGGTTCCAAGTCAGCCCCGCCATCCGTCAGCCGTGCATGAAAGTGCCCCAAAATCACGAAACTTTCTTATTCGCAGCAGATAAGTAAAGGTGTACTTGTCTTATTTGCTGCGAATAGTGCAAGTAGCTGCGATGTGGGGCGCGAATCCGCACGGCTGCCTCACGCCCGCGGGCGGGATCTTTTCTGCTGCTGTGCCGGCAGCGGCGCATGAGCACGCCAATCAGTTCGTGACGCGCCAGTACAGCATCCCGCTTTCGTTCGGGTAAACCGAGCGATCGTCGACAATGTAACCTTCCGGGGTCTTGAGTTCCTGCCCCACTTCCAGTCAGCCGGGATGCGCCACACGGTGCATTGCAGGCGCTTCACGAACGACAGGTCTGCGTTGGTGCGCAGAGCTTGACTTCGTCTTTCTGCCGCCTTTGATGAGCATCAGGCGCAGGGCGGCGCCACTGTAGTCGGTCCACTCTGCAGTGTGCCGAAGGGCACTGTCTGGTCACGTCTGAAAATGACGCTGGTGGAGCCGAAACCGAGGTTGGTCAAACCGGCCTTGAGGGATGGGGAGTCCCAGCTTGTGCAAGGTATCCTAGGGTCTTCCTCGATCTTCGCTTTGGGGTACGGACCTATTTCAGGGGTGTCAGCCGTGATGTTGACGGTGTATGACACTTCAGACCATTGAAACCGCGCTTGATCCGATGGCTCACCGTACAGTGGTTTGGATCGGAACGGCTTATAGTCGTTCTTGCTGTAGAGGATGTACTGGTAGGTGCCGGGGGTGACGGGGTGATAGTAGCGTTTGCCACAGCGCAGCGCTTCGTCCGGGGCTCCAACGGGAATCCAGAAGTTGGGATCCGAGGTGTAGCGTTCGCATGCAGCTACAGCAGCCATTCTGACGTTGGCGATGCCTGACGGCTTGGCCATCTTCCACAACGGGGCCATCGTAGGGACGTGGTGCTACTGGCCCAAGTCAGGCAGCGGTTCTGCTCGAACATGGCCAGCAGCGCGTCACCGCGCACGCCCTGCCGGAGACGTTGGGTACAGTGGCAGGGGGATGGTGCAGGCGTTGGTGCGGGTGGGATGGCGGGCTGGGTTTCGCTCGCCGTGGGGCAGGGTGGGGCAGGTGAGGCAGGTGGCGGATTCGTTGCCGTCTGGTCGGGAGGCACGGCCGGGGCAGGCTGGGGATGTTGGCATTTCCCGTTGGTGGGTGTATTGGGCTGGTTGGAGGGCGTCGTGCCGTTCCGGGCTGGCGTGACGGCGGGTGGGGTGGCCACCGCCGTGTTCAGTGTCGTGGGGACGGGGCTGGACGACACGATCTTGTCCCGCTGGCTGCCTCCGCCGCCGCCGCAGGCGGCCAGTAGTGCGACTCAAGGCGGTGGACGTGGTAAGCAGGTTGAGCGAATGTCTTGCCGCCATGATGCGTATCCGTTGTGCAACGAAATGCACGGAATTGGTCATGGAGCAATCATATTCTCGGCGCGGGACGGCGGTAGATGCTTCGATCAAAAAGCACTCAGTGGGGGTGGCTACAGGGGTTGCTGCCCGGCGGCCACGGTGGCCGCCGTTGGCGGTGGTGGCAGGCGCTTTGTCGCCCGTGCTCAATCCTTCCCGCCGCGTTTTTCGCCCGGCAGGGCTGCTGGAAGACGTGGCGGTTTTCCGTGCGGATGGCGGGAGGCTGCCGCCCCAGACGCAGCCGGTGTCCGAGGCGATGAGGTCGGGTTGCAGTCTCAGGCCCGTGGATGACCAGTGGCCGAAGATGATGGGGCGGCCGGCGGAGCGGCGGTTGGGGCCCGGAACCGTGGGATGAGGCCTTCGGGGGCATCGGCCGGGCTTTCGTGCATTTGAAGTCCACGCGGCCGTCGGCGTGCAGGTAGCGCAGGCGGGTGAGGCCGTTGACGATGCAGCGCAGGCGGTCGTCGCCGCGCAGGCTGTCGCTCCAGCGGTCGGGGTGTTGCCGTACATGACGGACAGGAAGTCCTGCCAGTGGGGGGCCGCTCAGACCTTTTCTCACTTCGTGGGCCGTGTCGCGGGCCTGTTCGAATTTCATTCGGGCAGCAGGCCGGCGTGCACCATGAGGAGTCGCCCTGCGCAGGGCCGGGGCGGTGCGCAGCCAGTCGATGAGTTCGGGGGCGTCAGGCGCGCAGGATGGGTTCCGTGGTGTCGCCGGGCGCGGGGTGCGATGCCGGCGTACTGGGCAGCAGGTGCAGGTCGTGGTTGCCCAGACGGTGCGGGCGCGCAGGCCCAGTTGGCGGATCTGACGCAGGGATGCCCAGGAGTCGGGGCCGCGGTTGACCGTGTCGCCGCAGAACCAGAGCGGTTCGGTGGGGGCGGCGCCGATTTTCTTCAGCAGTTGTTCCAGCGGCTGGCGGCAGCCTTGCAGATCTCCACAGCGCCAGTGTCACGTCGATGTCCCCCGTGCCAGTGTTTTCGCTTTGCGTCCGCGTCGGTTGCCGCGCTTTGGCGGCCTCTGGCCGCGGGGTGGTGGGCGGTGTCGGCCGGCTCGTCAGCTTCCGCGTCGGGTGCGTCGGCGGTGGCAGCGGCTGCCGGTTCGGCGTTGGCGGCTTCGGCCGGTACGGTAGCCTCTTCAGGGGCCCCTGCGTCTCGCCTTGGCGGCCTCGTCTTCTGCCGTGCTGGCCTGAACTCGTTTTGTGTTTCGGGTTCGGCGTCCATTTCGCCGGGGCAGCAGCTTCCTCGGCAACCGGGGTTGCTACCGGAGCAGTGACCGAAGCCCGCGTGTGCGGCTTCCGTGGCCTCGGCAGCTTCAGGTGCAGCCGCTCGGTGGCCTGCGACGTGGTGGGCACAGTGACAGGCTCATCAGCCGCTTTCGGTCCGGGTGGCCACACGGGCAGAGTGCTTCAGGCGGGCCAGCAGGGCGTCGTTGTCGGGCAGCAGGCGGCCAGTTCTTCGCGGGACTGCACGGCGTCGTCAGCGGCTTTCTGCCGGGGGCCGGTGCGGTGTCAGGCGCGGCAGGGCTGGCCGCCGGTGTCTGCCGGGTTGACCGGAATGGGCTGGGCCACGGGGTCGCGCAGGATGGAGACGGCGAGCGGGGAGGGCTCGATTGCCGCGGGGCTGGCAGCACCTGCCAGCCGGGCGGTGACGGTGCTTCCGGCTGTGGCGGTGCGCTGGCGGGGTAGCTGTCGTGGTCGCGCCCGGGGCAGCCGCCGGCGATGCGGCCGGGTGCGAGTGCCGAAACAGGTTGCCGGGGTGGCCGGCGCCGTGGCCGTGCTGCTGTGTTGGTCGACGGTGCCTTGGCGGCGCCGGCGTCCGGTGCGGGCTTGGTCTCTGCGGGCCGGCGGCAGGGCACTGGGCTGGCGCCTGGGTGCTACGGGCGGGCAAGTTAGGGGGCCGGCTTGTGTCGGCACCACAGGTCAGCATCTGGCGCACTTTCGGCGTCGCCCACAGGGCCGGGGGATTCCAGCCAGCGCTGACGGAGATGTCCCAGCTGGTGCCCGGCGGGTCGATGGGGCGGAGACGCGCAGCTTGGCGTGCGGGTGGGCAGGGTCTTCGTTGTCGGCCAGCAGTTCCTCGAAGAGTTTCTCGCCCGGGCGCAGGCCGGTGAAGGCGATGGGGATGTCGGCTGGTGGCGCTCGACAGGCGCACCATGGTGCGGGCCGTCGACGATGCGGATGGGCTGGCCCATGTCCGTAGACGAAGGTCTCGCCGCCGCGTCCCATGAGGCCGGCCTGCGCACGAGCTGGGTGGCCTCGGGGATGGACATGAAGTAGCGGGTGATGTCGGGGTGGGTGACGGTGATGGGGCCGCCGTTGGCGATCTGCTCGCGGAACTTGGGGAATGACGCCGCTGCTGGAGCCCAGCACGTTGCCGAAGCGCACCAGCACCATGGGCAGGGTGGCCATGCTGTGCTGGTACTGCAGGATCATCTCGGCCGTGCGCTTGCGGCGCCCATGACGTTGGTGGGGTTGACCGCTTGTCGCCGGAGATGTAGACGAAGCGCTCGATGTCGAAGCGCGAGGCCGTCGGCCGACGCGGCGCCCCAGTACGTTGTTGCGCACGGCCTGCCGGGCGTTGTTCTTCCGTGATGGGAACGTGCTTGTAGGCGGCGGCGTGGTAGACGATGGTGGGACGGTGGCGCTCGAAGATCTCCTGCAGGCGCGCGGCGTCCTTGATGTCGCCGGACGATGAGGCACGAGGCGCTGTTCGGGGAAGGCGCGCTTGAGGTCTTCGGTGACGCGGTAGAGGGCGAACTCGCTCAGCTCGTAGATGATGATCTGGCCGGGCTTGAAGCGGGCGATCTGGCGGCAGAGTTCGGAGCCGATGGAGCCGCCGCCGCCGGTGACGAGGACGGACTTGCCTTCCAGCATCTGGCGCAGGCCGCCGGTGTCGAGGCTGACGGGGTCGCGGCCCAGCAGGTCGTCCACGTCCACATAGCGATCTGGGAGACCTTGACCGCCGCTCATCAGTTCCCTGCACGTCGGGGATGACCAGCAGCTTGATGTGGGCGCGTTCGCACAGCTCGAAGACGCGCCGGCGGGTGGCGTGGTTGGTGGCGCCGACGGCCAGCACGGCGTGCTTGCAGTTGCTGTCGCGGCGATCTGTTCGCTGTTCCAGTGACCCAGGATGCGCACGCCGCCCATCTGGCGGCCAACCTTGTTGGGGTTGTCGTCCAGCACGCCGATGACGTACCAGTACGGGTTGCGGTTGAGCTCGTCGATGAGGGAGAGGGCCGCGTTGCCCGCACCCAGCAGGATGACGGGCTGGGGCTCGACCCCTAGCACCCATGGCCTTTTCCTTCCACCAGCGGTAGAGCAGGCGCCGGCACATGAAGAGGATGAGCAGCAGCGGGTTGAGGAAGGATGAGCGCGGCACGCCTGAGCCGTTGCGCCAGAGCAGCAGCAGGGATGGGATGATGGTGCCGAGTGCCCACCGACATGGCGATGAGCCGCATGTCGTGGATGCCGCGTAGCGCCAGATGCCCCGGTACAGCCTGAAGTAGACGAGCTAGCCCACCCGCACGGCCAGCACGGCGGGCAGGGTCTGGAAGAGGATGATCTGCGTGGAGCGGTCCAGCTCGAAGTTCCAGCGCAGCGAGAAGGTGAAGGTCCAGACCGTGCAGCCACGACGATGTCGTGGCCGATGGCAATGAAGGTGCGCGGATTGACGTTGAACAATCTCATGTCAGGAAACGGGCTCTTGCGGCCGGCGCCCAGCAGGTAGGCGGCGATGACGAGCGGCAGGTAGGGCCGGGCAACCAGATGCCGTGGCCGCCGGGCTGCAGGCGGGCAAGCGCTGCCGAGGGTAGCAGAGTACGTTGATCAGGCAGTATGCAAGTGTGACCCGCGCGTGTGTGTTCCAATGCCTGCCGAGGCGCTGGTAGGCGTGGCTGCGATGCGCATCGCCCACACGCTGGCCGCTGAGCAGGCGGCGCAGCAACGTGACGGTTGCATCGGTGATGAAGAGGGCACCCAGATCATCCAGCTGGTAACGGTATGCTGCAGCCTGCGCCGGACATCGGTCTCGCTGGTCGCTGGGCCTCGCGCAGCCGAGTCAGGTGGCCGGTGATGTCCAGACCGGCCACGGCCGAGGATGGAAAAAGCCCGAAGAGGCTGCCGGCATCGCCCATGAGATGCGCGCGGCGCAGTTGTGCACCAGAAAGCCCGCGGTGGCGGCGATGATGAGGGCTGCCGACCGACCACGGGTCGGTCTGCAGGAACTGTCAGCTGCAGGCGCTCCAGCAGGCCGGAGGATGTATCGGCGCCGCTCGGTCAGCATGAGGGCTGCCAGCACGCCGGCCAGCAGCATGAAGAGGGCGCGCTGGCGGCAATGCCGTCGATGCCGTCCATGAAGTTGTAGAGGTTGATCCACCGTGCCCAGCAGCATCAGGCCACGACCGGGCCCGTGGTCATGAAGGCGGGCGCAGGGCGTCGCGGCCTCGGCTGTGAAGGTCTCAGACATGCCGCGGCCCCAGCCGACAGCAGCTGCCAGAGCTGTTCCTTCTCAGGGCTGGCCGCAGCGCCTGCCCGCGGGCAGGCTGGAGCACCACCAGCAGCCAGCGCAGAGAAGAGCCGAAAAGCCCAGCCGCAGGCGCGATGCTGAGCGGCTCGCGGTCGTCCGCAGGCCCGTGCCGGGACCAGCGCGCCGGGAGGGTGGCAGATCCGTGCCAGGGGCCGGGCTGTAGAGCCGGGCCGCGTCCTGCGCCAGCAGGTGGCCAAGGTGTCCACGGGCTGGCCCAGACCTACCAGATGTGGCAGGGTGACCACGGCCGGGTCAGCAGCAGGAAGCCCGCCGGGCTGGCGGCCACGATGGCCGCGCCACCGCCACGCGGGGTGACGCGGGTGTGAGGAGCGCTCGGTGGGGAACGTCTTCCAGCCCACAGGCCACGGCGTTCCGATGATGAGCCGGTGCCTCGCCAGTGCGAGGGCAGCGGTGGCGGCAAGTGTCAGCAAAAGCGTGATGGAGGTCACCTAAGTCTTCCCGGGAATGGGGAATGCCACGTGGGCGACGGCCGACCGCTTATACTCCAAAATTATGCGCCTGTTCGCTGATCCGGGCGTTGCCGCCGGGCGCGTTCCATTGCCGGACAGCGGTCCGGCCTCAATCGGAAGGATACTGAATACATGATTCTCGTGACAGGTGGTGCTGGTTTTCATCGGCTCGAACTTCGTGCTGGACTGGCTGGCTGGCAGTGACGAGCCGGTGGTCAGCGTCGACAAGCTCACCTACGCCGGAAACCGGCAGAACCCGGCGTCGCTCGGAAGGCAATCCGGCGCACCGCTGAGCAGGTCGACATCTGCGATCGCGAGGCCATCGACGCGCTGCTGGCCAAGTACTAAGCCCCCGCGCCATGGTGCACTTCTGCGGCCGGAAAGCCACGTCGACCGCTCCATCCACGGTCCGGCCGCCTTCGTGCAGACCAACATGGTGGGCACGTTCACGCTGCTGAAGCCGCCCGTCGTACTGGAACCAGCTGCAGAGCGCCGAGAGGCGAATCCGCTTCCTGCATGTATCTCCACCGACGAGGTCATGGTTCGCTGGAAGCCGAACGATCCGGCCTTCACCGAGACCACGCCTATCAGCCCAACGGTCCGTACCTCAGCCAGCAGGCCGGGTCCGACCACCCGTGCGCGCCTATGTCCGCACTATGGCATGCCGGTGCTCACCACCAACTGCTCGAGCAACTACGGGCCCTACCACTTCCCGAGAGCTCATCGCTGGTAATCACGCAACGCGCTGGCCGGCAAGAACCTGCCCATCTACGGCGACGCAAGAAACGTGCGTGACGGCTGTCGTGAAGGACCACTGCAGCGCCATCCGCGCGTGCTGGAAGCCGGCAGACCGGGCGAGATCCCACAACGTGGGCGGTCAACGAGAAGACCAACATCGACATCGGCGCAGATCTGCAAGCTGCTCGACGAGATGAAGCCCGATGCAGCCGGTTCTACGAGCGTCTCATCACCTTCGTGAAGGACCGTCCTGGTCACGACCGCCGCTACGCCATCGACGCCGCCAAGATCGGCCGCGAGCTGGGCTGACGCCGGCCGAGACCTTCGAGACGGACATCCGCAAGACGTTTGCGCTGGTACCGACAACCAGACTGCGTGTCAACGTGCAGTCGGCGCCTACCGCGAGTGGATCGACGACAGCACCCGGGTCGGATCGCAAGGGCGACGCGAAGCAGTGAGCGTGGCGAAGCGGCGCTGACGAATCAAACCAGCGAGCCATATCCCATGAAAGGCATCTATCCTCGCCGGAGGTTCCGGCACCAGCACGGTGACGCTGCATGTCCAAGCAGCTCTGCCCATCATGACAAGCCGATGATCACTGCCCGCTGTCGTGCCTGATGCTGGCCGGCATCCGCGACTATCCTGATCATCACCCGCAGGACACGCCACGCTTCCAGCAGCTGCTGGACGACGGCACCGCTGGGGCGTGTCACTCAGCTATGCGGTGCAGCCCTCGCCGGACGGCCCGGCGCAGGCCTTCATCATCGGTGAGTCCTTCATCGAAAACGACAGCCGCGCGCTGGTGCTGGGCGACAACATCTTCTGCGGCCACGCGCTGGAGCGAGGATCTGGCGCAGGCCGGCCGCCGGAAAGCGGCGCCACGGTCTCTTTGCCTCATCGTGTGCACGATCCCGAGCGCTACGGCGTGGTGGAGTTCGACGCCGAAGGTCGCGCCGTCAGCCCGGAAGAGAAGTTTCACGCAGCCCAAGAGCCGCATGCGGTCACCGGCCTGTACTCTACGACAACCGGTGGTGGACATCGCCCGCAACCCGAAGCCGTCGCCGCTGGTGAGCTGGAAAATCACCGACGTGAACCAGCACTACCCGAAGGCGGGCCAGCTGAAGGTCAAGACGATGGGCGCGGCATGCGTGGCTGGACACCGGGCACGCAGGAGTCGCTGATCGAGGCGTCGATGTTCGTGCGCACCATCGAGAAGCGCCGGGGCTCGAAGATCTGCTGCCCGAGTGGCCCGCAAGGGTTACATCACGGCAGACGAGTTGGCCAGCTGGCTGAGCCGCTGCAAAGAAGAGCGGGCTATGGCGTACCTGCAAACCATTCTGACTGAACGGATTTTCTGATGAAGCGTATCGATACCGCCCCGCCGGACGTTTTCCCGATCGAACTGAAGGCGTCGGCGATGCCGTGCTGACTCTACGAAAGCTGCAACCAGAAGGTCTTCGACGAGATGGCGGGTTCGCACGTGGAATCGTGCAGGACAACCAGTCCCGTTCGGCCAAGGGTGCTGCGCGGTCTGCACTATCAGATCCAGCAGGCGCAGGGCAAGCTCATCCGCGTGATGGAAGGCGCCATCTTCGACGTGGCCGTGGACATCCGCCGTGGCTCGCCCACCTTCGGCAAGTCGGCCGGTTTCGTGCTGTCGGTCGAGAACAGCGCATGCCTCGATTCCGCCGGGCTTTGCCCACGGCTTCCTGTCGCTGGAAGACGGCACCACGGTGCTGCACAGGCGCCAGCGATTTCTACGCGCCGGCACATGAGCGCTCGCTGCGTGGTCCAGACCCGGTGCTGGGCATCGAGCGGCCGCTGGATCAGGTGGGCGGTCTGTCGGCCGTGCTGGTGTCCGACATGACAAGATCGGCAAGCTGCTGGCCGAGGCCGATGTCTACGCAGAGGGGCAGCCATGAAATTCGTAGTGACGGGAACCACCGGGCAGGGTGGGCTGGGAGCTGGTCCGCGCGCTGCAGCCGCTGGGCGAGTGGTGCCGGTCTCCATCGACGACCCGGACTGACCGACGCCGAGGCCACGCGCCAGCTGCTGGACCGCGTGAAGCCCGATGTGGTGGTGAACCCGCCGCACACACGGCGGTGGACAAGGCCGAGACCGAGCAGCAGGAGCGGCCCGGGTGCTGAACGCCGACGTGCCGGCGTGCTGGCCGACTGCGTGCAAGGCCATGGCGCTGCTGGTGCATTACCCACCGACTATGTGTTCAACGGCGAAGGTACGCCCTCGGAAGGAAGACGACGCCACGGCGCCGCTGAACGTCTATGGCGCCACCAAGCCGGCCGGTGAACAGGCTATCCAGAAGAGCGGCTGCGCGCACCTGATCCCTGCGCACCTGCTGGGTGTACGCCGTACGGCGGCAACTTCCTGAAGATGCGATGGTGGCTGGCTTCCAGCCGTGATCACCTGAAGGTGGTGACGACCAGTACGGCGTGCCCACGCCGGCTCGTTCATCGCCGACGTGACGGCCGAGCTGATCCGTCGCCGCAGCTTCGATCCGAAGCTGGCCGACTGGTCGGGCATCCTGAACCCGCGCCGTCGGGCGAGACCACCGCACGGCTGTGCAGACCGGGCTGAAGCTGCTGCACGAGGCCACGCTGCCGCCGGCGAACACCGCCCAGCGTCCGCGCCCCGAATGCGCAGGTGCCGCGCATGCCCACGCTGAAGCCGTGCCGGCCACCGAGTTCCTGGGTGCCCAGCAAGCGGCCCAGCACTCGCGGCTGGACCTTTCCGCATTGAGCGGTGTGGGGGCTGCGGATGCCGCCGTGGGATGAGCTGCTGAAGACGGTGCTGCGCGACGCCCGATCGCCGCAGCGGGCAGCCTCGCTGAATGCGTGGCAGCCTGAATGTCATTCAGGATCGAGGAGACGCTTCCGGCAGGCGCAGGGGCGTCTCTTTTTCATGTGCGCCCAGCATGGGCGCACACCTGCGGGTGCAAGTCCCGCCACAAGCTGGCCACAGTGAGTGAAGTGAAGCGCAACTGCACAAGGGCGACCGAGTGTGGGAAGGAAGCGTGGAGCGTAATCTGCGGGCCGATGTACAAGAACCGGATACAAGGCGCTTTGCCGAGCAGGGCGAACGGGCATGTAACCGCGAAGCTCTTGTGGCCAAGGCGAGTGACGTAAATCCGGCGGTCGTGCAGAGAGGTGTGCGTTCTTACGGGAGATCTGCCTTATGCTCGAAAGGGCGACGGTGTCGAGCCGGAGCGAGAAGTCAGCGAGAGGTCGTAGTAGCAGGACCAGCCCATGATGGGACACAGGTCAGGCGAAGGACCGAACGAGAGGATGTGTGACAGGATCATGTCGATGTCAAAGGCCATGCATCAGAAGCCTGCACGAGTGGGGCGACATGCGGTGAGTAGGGTGAAGCCCTCGAGGGGCGCATGTCGTGATGAAGCCTGCGGCCCGCGACATGACACCGAAGACACAGGAGCAGGGCTGCTCGATGCAGTTCTGGAAAGAGCCAACATGCAGCGGGCGTGGAGGGCGGGTGAAGGCCAATCGGGGAACGGCCGGTGTGGATGGTCTGGACATCGACAGACATCCCGGCAGCTCAAGACCGAATGGCCGCGAATCCGCGACAGCACTGTTGCAGGGGACATACCGGCCCAGTCCGGTACGACAGGGTCATGATTCCGAAACCGGGAGGTGGGCAGCGCAGGCTAGGCATCCCGACGGTAACGGACAGACTGATCCAGCAGGCACTGCTGCAGGTACTGCAGCCGAAGATTGATCCGGATTTCAGTGAACACAGCTACGGCTTTCGGCCGGGACGGCGTGCGCACGACGCGGTGTTGGCCGCGCAGTCGTACATCCAGTCCGGCAGGAAGATCGTGGTGGATGTCGATCTGGAGAAGTTCTTTGACCGGGTCAATCACGACATCCTGATGGATCGCGTCGAAAAGCGCATCGGAGATGATGGCGTATGCCGTCTGATCCGGGCGTACCTGAACGCGGAATCATGGATGGCGGCGAGGTCGTAGAGCGGCACGAGGGGACACCGCAAGGTGGACCGCTGTCGCCGCTGCTGGCCAACCTGCTGCTCGATGAGGGTGGGACAAGGCGCTGGAGGCGCGCGGGCATTGCTTCGTTCGGTATGCCGATGATCTGTAACGTATACGTGCACAGTCGTCGGGCAGGGCGAACGGGTGATGCAGCTGTTGCGCCGGCTGCACTGGCAGAGCTGCATTTGCGTGATCAACGAGTCCAAGAGTGCGGTGGCCAGCGTCTTCACTGGCCGCAAGTTTCTGGGCTTCAGCTTCTGGATGGCTCCGAAAGGGGTCGTCAAACGGAGGATAGCCCGGAAAGCCGTGATGGCCTTCAGGCAGCGTGTGCGCTGGCTGACCCGCCGCAGTGGCGGACGCAGCATACAGCAGGTGGTCGATGAGCTTCGCCCATTGCTGCTGGGATGGAGCCTATTTCGGACTGGCGCAAACGACAGGCGTCTGGCGAGACTGGACGAATGGATACGCCACCGGCTGCGGGCCATCCAGCTCAGGCAGGGAAGCGGGGCAAGACCATGTTCAGGGAGTTGTGCGCCATGGGCGCAAGCACGGAAGTGGCCCGGAAAGTAGCGACAAACAGCCGGCGCTGGTGGCACAACAGTGCGATGCTGCTCAACAGTGTGCTGACCCTGTCGTGGTTCGACAGTCTTGGCCTGCCCCGTCTGGCATCATCCTGAATGTCTCTCTCGAACCGCCCGGTGCGGACCCGCATGCCGGGTGGTGTGCAGGGGTAGCAGCAAAGGGCCGCCTCATGCCGATCCGAGGGGCATGTCTTTGCATCCATGGGGCATGTCGGGCGTGCGCCACGCACGGGCCTTCGGGGAAGGTTCTGGCGGCGGGTATTTCGGCCGCGAAGCGCCTTCTCCCCGGTCATGAGAAGGGGCCCTTGCAGGGTGTTTTTCGAAAAATGCAGTTAAAATATTGGAAGTCGTCAAGCTGGTGTATCTGATTTAATACAAAGATGGGTGATTTTGATTGTTAAGCGTTGCAAAACCCATCTAATTGTTCAGTTTGTACTAATTGTTGGCAAATTGGTAAAACCGGAGACGCCGTATTGTTTTTGATGGGTGGGCTTTTCCGCGTGGGTAGAATGCTACAGCTTTGAATTCTGGCTGGCAGCGAGCCCATAAATGCGGAATTGCGGATATTTTGAACCCGGCCAGCGACGTGCGTCGCCGGACCTGTTGCTGAAGATGGCCGAGCCATCCATCATCGCGGACCGGACGACGCAGGGCATGGACAGATGATGGCGTGGGCATGGGGTCGCATCGACGCCTCTCCATCATGGATCTGTCACCGGCAGGCCATCAGCCCATGGTCTCGGCCTCGGGCCGGCGGGTGCTGGTCTTCAACGGCGAGATCTACAACTTCACCGAGCTGCATGCCGAGCTGGAGCAGCAGGGCAGGGCGCCCGGCCCGGCTGGGAGCATTCCGATACTGAGACGCTGCTGGCGGCCTTTCGAGGCCTGGGGCGTCGAGCAGACGCTTTCACGCGTGCGCGGGGCATGTTTGCCACGGCGCTGTGGGACCGTCAGAACCGGACGCTCACGCTGGCGCGTGACCGGCTGGGCGAGAAGCCGCTCTACTACGGCTGGCAGATGCAGGGACAGCAGCCGGCCTTCCTGTTCGGTTCCGAGCTGAAGGCGCTGCGCGAGCACCCGTCCTTCGCGGGTGAGGTGGATCGCTCGGCGGTGTGCCTGCTGCCGCGCCTGCAACTGCGTGCCGGCGCCGTATTCCATCTACCGCATTTCCAAGCTCATGCCCGGGCTACCACCACGCTGACCGAGGCGGACCTGCAGGCGCAGCGTCTGCCGGCGTCCACGCCTTACTGGTCGCTGGCCGAGGTGGCGGTGGCTGGTGGCTGCGCCCTGGCAGGGTTCCGATGATCAGGCCATCCGCAGGCTGGATGCGCTGCTGCGGCGATGCCATCGGCCAGCAGATGGTGGCCGACGTGCCGCTGGGCGCCCTCGTCGAGCGGCATCGATTCGTCCACCATCGTGGCGCTGATGGGCGCAGTCGTCCAAGCCGGTGAAGACCTTTTCCATCGGCTTTGACGAGGCGGGCTACAACGAGGCCGTCGTCGCCAAGGCGGTGGCCGATCACCTGAAGACCGGAGCATACCGAGCTGTGTGGCAGCCTGCGCAGGCGCAGGCGGTCATTCCCGCCTGCTCCACGCTCTACGACGAGCCTTTGCCGATTCGTCGCAGATTCCAACCTTCCCGGTGTCGAGCTGGCGCGCAAGAGCGTGACGGTGTCGCTGTCGGGCGATGGAGATCGATGAACTTTTCTGCGGCTGGCGACCGCTATCAGATGACGGCTCCGCTCTGGAACCGTCTGGGTTCGTTGCCCGCTGCCGCTGCGCGGATGCTGGCCGGGGGCATTAACCTGCTGTCTCCCACGCAGTGAACCAGCTGGCGCAAGCTCCCGGGGCGGGTTCGCGCTCACGTGAACACGGGCGAGAAGCTGCACAGGGCGCGTCAGTGGGCGCGCGCTCCATCGAGGACCTGTACGGGCTTCGTCCAGTCACTGGCCCGACCCGGCGTCGGTGGTGACCGACGGGCGGGAGCCGCCCACGCTGGTGACGGGCAACCGCCCCGGACCTGCGTGGTCTGGATGGCGTGCAGCGATGATGGCGCTGGATGCGCGATCGACATGGCCGACGACATCCGCTGAAGGTGGACCGGGCACCGATGGCGTGTCGCTGGAAAGCCGCGTGCCCTTCCGGATCACCGGTGGTGGAGTTGCCCGGCGGCTGCCGCGGTCGCTGAAGCTGCGCAACGCCGTGGGCAAGTGGCTGCTGCGCAGGTGCTGTACCAGTACGTGCCCGTCAGCTTATCGAGCGGCTAAACAGGCTTTGCGGTGCCTATCGACGCCCGCTGCGCGGTCCGCTGCGTGACTGGGCCGCCTCGGACGAAATCGCGCCTGCGCCGTGAAGTATCTTCCAGCCCTGCCGCAGTGCGCCGAAATGGAATGAGCACCTGTCCGGCAGCGCAACCGGGCAGCACGGCTGTGGCGTGCTGATAGCCGTGCCCGGGCCGAAGAAACAGAAGAGTAGGCCCGCAGGTCTGGCGTACGACCTGCCTACGCCGTCAATCCTGCATCCGTCTTCAGCGCCGTCGGGCATCCACGGGTGGCTTCCAGCCCAGCTGCTGGCAGAAGCGCTGGTTGTCCACGGCCAGTGATCCGGCCAGACGCTGCCAGATGCCCGATTGCCTGCCAGCCCGCCAGTCCGGCCAGCGGCGCCGGCGGCACGGGCAGCAGGCGGGCCGTGCTTGCGCCAGCCCGGGCCTGCTCGATGAGGGCCGGCGGGAGAGCGCGACCATCGCTGAGGTGAAAAGAGCCCGGCCGCGCGCCCGGGTTGTCCAGAATGGCCAGCGAGTGCGCGCACAGGTTGTCGATGGCCGAAGCTGCGCTGGTTGTCGATGGAGCCCAGCAGCGGCAGGCCACTGGTGGCCAGTTTCTGCAGGGGCCGCAAGTTGCCTTCACGCCCGGATCATAGACCAGCGGTGGTCGCAGGATGGTCATGATCGGGCCGTGCTTCAGACGCGCAGGTGGCGTCGGCCGCCAGCTTGGCAAAGCCGTAGCAATCTCGGACGGGGCGGTCGTCCTCGCGCAGGTCTCCGGGGCCGACCATTCACCGGCGGCCTTGATGGAACTGGAGAAGATGAACTGCGCCGCGCGGCACGGGCGGCACCGCGCCTAGCCGGTGCGGTGCCCGCACGTTCACGCGCCAGAGCTGGCGCTGGCTGTCGCGGTTGGCATCCAGCGGCACATGGGCAATGCCGGCGCCGTGAATGACGGCGCGGGCGCCCGCCAGCACCGGCTGCCAGTCGGCACGGGACCAACACCGGATGGGCCAGAACCTGCAGACGCTGGCTGCGGATCCAGTCTTCCAGTGCTCCCCGTGGCCGGCGTCTGGGCGTGGTGCCGGCCTTGCTGCTGCGATGCGCTCGCTTTCCCTGGGGATGAGGGTGACAACCGGAAGTACAGGGTTGCGCGTGACGGCGTCACGCTGAGCCGGCTTCCAGAAGCTGGCGCACCGTGGCTGACCGATGCGCCGGCACCGGTGACAAACAATCGGTGCGGAAGCGGGACGCGCAGTGTCGGATGGGCAGACGTTACAGTTTTCCCATGGCGGAAGATTGTATATTTGCCAGCCCGGATTCCCGTGGGCGCTGCACGGGTTCTGCGTGTTTTCGGCAGGGGCCCGGACCGTGTCGCAGGGTGTCCATAGCTTTGCGCGTTCGCGCAGGGAGGGCCGCCGTGTGCAGACCAGGAACAGGTATCAGGTTCGGCGTAGTCTCGGCACTGCGAGGGTGGCGGCGCGTGCGTGTGATGGGCAATCTGGGCGTATCGTTAGCACATCCCGGAATGTGTCCCGGCGGCCTGCGCGCCGCAAACTTCTAGGTTCTCGGCGTGCTCCGCACGTCGGAAACTCCTGCGGTCAAGGCTGTCCCGCAGGAAACAGCAGAAATCAACACGTCCTCAGGAAGTCGCGAATCTCCCATGATCGATCAAGTCCTTCCACCCGCCCGTGCGCCTGTGGTTCCCGCAGCCATCTTCGAGGCCTGGCAGACATCCGCGGGCATCGTCGAGACCGCACTGACGGAAGAGGCCGTCTCAATATCGGCCCGGCGTTGAGCGCCAAGGCACGAGCCCGGGCATCGGCCGTGGTGTGAGCCGACGGCCGGCTGTCGGGCCCTGAGCTGGCGCGAGCGCTGTCGGCCGGGCTGTGCCGCCGGGGTGGACGTGATCGACATCGGCAGGTGCCCACGCCGCTGGTGTACTTCGCCACGGTGCTGACTGGCTGTGGTACGGGCGTGCCGCCGGCAGCCGCCAACCCGCCCGAGTACAACGGCCTGATGATGCTGGGCGGCGCCACGCTGCACGGCGAGGACATCCGCGACATCGCAGCCACGCTGGCTGATCCGGCACGCTATGCGGCGCTGTTTGCGCCAAGCCGGGCACGGTGCGCACGCAGGACGTGGTGCTCGACCACATCGCCCGCATTGCCGGCGAGGTGAAGCTGGCCCGCCCCTGAAGGTGTGGTGGTGGATGCAGGCAACGGCGGGCGGGTGCGGTGGCACTGAGCGCTGCTGCGGGCGCTGGGCATCACGGACCTACCGAGCTGTACTGCGAGGTGGACGGCATTTCCGAACCATCACCCCGATCCGGCGCGCCTCGAGAACCTGCGCGACCTGATCCGTGAGGGTGCAGGCCCGCAATGCGATATCGGCCCGGCCTTCGATGGGGACGGCGACCGGCTGGGCGTGGCCGCGCAACGGCCAGCCGATCTTCCCGACCGGCAGCTGATGCTCTATGCGGCCGACGTGCTGGAGAAGAATCCCGGCGCCACCATCATCTACGACGAAGTGCACCCGCAACCGGCACCGTGGATCCGCGAGCGAGGGCGGGGAGCCGCTGATGGGTCACCGGCCATTCGCTGGTCAAGGCCAAGATGAAGGAAACCGGCGGCGAAGCTGGCCGGCGAGATGAGCGGCCATCTTCTTCAACGATCGCCGGTACGGCTTTGACGACGGCTCGACACGGCAGCGCGGCTGCTGGAGATCTGGCGCGCGTGCCTGATCCGCGCGTTGCTGGACGCCTGCCCGATGCCAGCAGCACGCCTCGAGCTGCATGCCGCTGGCCGAAGGCGAGAATGCGGCGCTAGTCCGTGCGCTGCGTGAGCGCGGACACTCGAGGGAGCCGAGATCATCACCGTCGACGGGCTGCGCGTGGAATACCCCGACGGCTCGGCTTGGTGCGCCTCCAACACCACGCCGGTGCTGGTGCTGCGCTTCGAGGCTGACGACGCAGCCGCACGAGCGCATCAGCAGGCCGTGAAGGCTGCACTGCTGGCCATCCGCCCTGACTCTCCATTCCGTCCCTGAGGCTCGCTTTCCATCATGACCCAGTCCTCCGGCGCCCAGAACATCTGCCCGTCGCCTCTCACGGCTGGGCTGGCGCTGCACCCGCTCTGCGCAGCATATCTGCTCTACCGCAGTCTCTGGCAGCCCAGTAACCGCCAGCACTGGGACGAGCGCTTTCGGCTACTGGCGCAACGCCCAGCAACACGCCGGATACGCCGTATCACACCGGTCAGGTGCGACCGCTGGTGCATGCCGTGTCGGTGGGCGAAACGGCGCCGTGCAGCCGCTGCTGCGCCACCGTGCGCCGCCCGCCCGAGGTGCCCATCCTGCTGACGCACGGCACGCCCACCGGGCGGGCCACCGGTACGCTGCGCCTGAAGGATCTCGCCCGGCCGCATTGCGCAGAGCTATCTGCCCTTAGTGACCACGCTAGGGGCGGTGGAGCGCTCTTCCAGCACTGAACCCGCCATCGGCCTCATCGTCGAGACCGGTCTGGCCCAATCTGGTGGCGGCGCTATCGTCACCGGGTGCCGCTCATTGCCGTCAATGCCCGTCTTTCGCCCCGTTCGCTGGCGCGCGGGCAGCGCTTCCGCTCGCTGATCGAGCCGGCAGTGCGTGGCTATTCGATGATCATCGCCCAGACCCAGGACGACGCCGAGCGCATCGCCCATCTGGGGCAGCGCCCGAGTTCGTCACCGGCAACCTGAAGTTCGACCAGCCGGCCGACTTCATGCGTAAGCGCGTGGCCGGGGCTGGCGCAGCCGTTTCGGTGACCGCCTGGTGATTCTGGCGGCCAGCACCCGCGAGGGGGAAGAAGCGCTGGTGCTGGAGAGCTGGCAGCGCGTGGTGCAGCACCGTGATCCGCGACTGGGTGGCATCGTGACAGCCTGCCGCCGATGCTGATCATCGTGCCGCGCCACCCAATCGCTTCGAGGCAGTGGCCCGGCTCATCACCCGCCACATGGGCGAGCCGCCGATGCAGCGCAAGGCGCTGGACGATCCGAACACCGATTTCTCGCGCTGCAACGTGTTGCTGGCGATTCCATGGGCGAGATGCGAGCTGCGCGCGCGGCGGCCGACAGTGACAGTGATGGGCGGCTCGCTGCTGCCCTTCGGATCGCAGAACCTGATTGAGGCCAACGCGCCGGCTGTCCGGTGGTGCTGGGGCGTCGGTTACAACTTCCAGCAGGCGGCGAGGCATCCATCCTGTTCAGCGCCTCCATCGAGTCAGCGACCGCGCGAGGCCATTCCGGTGGCGTTGAGCTGCAGCCGACCCGGCACGCCGAGGCGCCATGTCCGCAGCCGGGCCGCCTTTGCCCGGCGCATCGGGGCTCGCTGGAAGCGCACGCTGGAGGCCATCGGGCCGCTGATGGAATCGGCACTCGAGTTCCCCTGGTGGCCCGCTGGTCACCGCGCCGCCGCAGGTCGTTGCTTTGACGGGCTGACCGTTGCCGGGCGACACCGGCGTGGTGGCCGTGCTCGCCACGGCAGGGGCCTTCAGATGACACATGCGACCGCCGCGACATGTCGGCGTCGTCGAGCGCGCCGATAGCTCTGTGAGTCGCAGCTGGTTTAGCAGCACGGCGTAGCGGGTGGAGGCCGCCCTGACGGGCCTGAAAGAGCTGCTGCCGGGCGTTCAGCACGTCGATGTTGGACGCGCACACCAGCTCGATACCCCCTCATGGTTGGCCTCCAAGGCCAGCTGGCTGGAGCGCACGGCGGCCTGCAGCGCATCGGCTGCGTCCATGCTGCTTTGCAGGCCGTACAGGTCGCGCACCTGCTGGGCGGCGCCACGCCGGGCCGCTTCCAGCTGACTTTCCCGCTGTCCCATGCGTGGCCACGCTGGCGCGTTCGGGCCACCAGTCCGCCACCGGCATAGAGCGGGATCCGGACCTTCACGCCCGCGGAGATGTCGCGAGCGAGTGCTGAGTGCCTACGGTGACGTTGGTCTGGCCATTGAGGGCACCGGCCTGAGCGCCGATGGTGACGGTGGGGTAGATGGCCCGCACGGGCAGCATCCACGCCGTGGCGGGCGCCTGCACCCCATTCTGCTCGGCGCACCGGAGGCTGCGGGTGCGCGCACGGTCTTCCCAGTAGGGCCTGTGACGCGCCGGTGCCAGTGGCGAGGCGGGTATCGGGGGCGAGCGCTGAAGGTGGTCGGCGGGCAGGCCGGTCAGCTGGGTGAAGGGCTCGGGCGGCCCCTGCAGCGCATGACGGGCCCGCCGCCAGCTGGGCGCAGTTCAGGTCAGCCGGGCCTGCGCTTCCTGCTGGTCGGTGATGGTGGCGTTGCCCGCTGCAGCCTTCGCGGGCCGCTCAAACTGTTCACGGATGGCGTGGCGCGCCTCGACCACGTCGAGCGTCCTGTGCCGACAGCACGGCGAAGTAGCTGGAGGCCACCTGTTCGGCCGCGCTACTGCGGGGCCTGCGCCGAGCACGGCTCTGCGCCAGCGCTCGGCTACACGGGCCTGCGCAGACGGGCGCGTCCTGCGGGCTGTACACCAGAATGCTCAGGTTGATGCCGGCCGGTTGTCGTAGTAGTGCCGCGAGAACAGGTTGGTGTGCAGCTGACCGTTGGTCGGTGCCCAGCTCGGCACCGGCTGGGCCGCAGCCGGAACGCGCCGCCTTGCGCTGCTGGTTGTCGATGTCCACCTGCAGTCGGGCGGCCTGCACGGTGGGGTCCCAGCCGCTGCGCGGCATCGAGGCTTCCTGCAGGTTGCGGCCGGGCGGGCAGGGGCGGGCAGCAGCAGCTGCCAGCAGCAGGCGGGTGAGCCGATGTGTCTTGATCATTGCCCTTCCGTGTGTGTGGCCCGCCGGGTCTCAGTGCCGGGCCATGGTCGGATCCTGCTGCACGGCCCGGGGCGTCGATGCCGCCGGCAGATCGTGGACCTCGGCAGAAAGCAGGGTGCGACAGGAAGTGGACCGCCCGCAGGCTGCGCATGCCGTGGTGGCAGATGCAGACGATGGGCTGCTCGGGATCCAGCTCGTGGACCATGGCGGGCAGCTCGGCCAGTGGCACGTGCTGCGACTCGGGCAGGCTGACGGGCCTGAACTCCCATTCCTCGCGCACGTCCAGCAGCAGGGAGATTCGCGTCGAGGGCTCCCAGCCACTGGGCCAGCTGCGCGGGCGAGAGGCGGCTCGTCTCGGCGCGGTGGTCAGAAATGGAAATGGCTGACCGAGGGAAGCCCTGCAGGCTGGAGCCATTGTCTCGAACAGGTTGAGCGACTGCAGGCCCTGGTCGGTGCGGGTGTAGACGCGGGCTTCCATGACGGGGGCCTCGCCGATGAAGCAGAAGAGCCGTCCGCCGGCATTCAGCCGGGCCAGGAAGTCGGCCGGTTCGGTGGCCACGGCACCCGACAGGATGATCACGTCCCAGTGGGCATCGGAGGGCTTCAGGGCCTCGTGGCCGTCGCCGGTGTGCAGCTGCAGGCCGGTCGAGGCCCGCGCAGCCAGTGTTGGCCGCGGCGAAAGCGGCCAGCGCCGGGTCGATCTCCCAGGAGCTGATGTGGCGGCTGCAGTGTGCCGCCAGCGCGGTGCCGTAGCCCGATCCGGTACCCACTTCCAGCACCTTTTCGTGGGGCTGGATGGCCAGACCCTGCAGCAGGCGGGCTTCCACCTTCGGCGCCAGCATCACCGGCCCTGAGGCATGACCGTCGATATTGAGCGGCACCTGGTGTCGGCAAAGGCCATGCCCTGCGAGGCGGCCGGCACGAAGTCCTCACGGCGGACTTCGGCCGGGATGCCGAGCACCCGTCCATCATTGACCCGCCAGGCGGATCTGCTGTTCGATCATGTTGAAGCGGGCTTGCTCGATGTTCATGGTGTTCAGCGCCGGATGATGTCTCTGGATGAAGTATGCCAGCATGCCGGGAACGACGAAACATCGGGAAGGAGAGAAGCCGTCGGGAATCCCGCGCAGCAGGCCTCAGGCAGGCAGCGGGGGCGGGGGCGTCCGGGCCGGGGCGTCGGGCGTGGCGTGCTGGCGCAGGGCCGCAGCTGCCGTGTCGGGACGCAGCAGCGTCAGCACCAGGTCGGCGTGGTGGCGAATGAAGTCGGCCGGATCGATGATGGGCGTGCAGCACTGGCCCACCGAATGGTTCCAGATCAGCTTCAGTATGAGCGGGGACATGATCAGGTGGGTGGCCGTGTCCAGGTCACAGGGCTGACGGAACTCCCCCCGTTCGATGCCGCGCTGCACCAGCCGACGGATCACCTCATGGGTCGGCATGGCCACTTCGTCGTTGAAGAAGCGCGCAATTTCCGGGAAGTTGCTGGCTTCTCCGAGGATGAGCTTCATGATGCCGCCCATCTGCGGCTTGCTGAAGCAGCTCCACCAGCCTTTCAGCACGTCGGCCAGCAGCTGTTCGCTGCTGCCGGTGGCCTGCTCGATGTGGTGGCGGAACTGCTCGATGACCGGCAGGATGGTGGCGCGCACCACGGCCTTGAAGAGGTCTTCCTTGCCGGCGTAATACAGGTAGAGCGTGCCCTTGGACACGCCTGCACGCGCGGCCACGTCATCCAGGCGGGCGGCGGCATAGCCCCGGGCCACAAAGACTTCCAGCGCGGCGTTCAGCAGTTCGCCGGGGCGCTGTTCCTTGCGGCGCTCCGTGCACGGGAGCTTGCAGCGGGCGAGGGATGGTGGTGGTCGTGTTCACCTGACGCATTAATGACCGTCAAGTCATCAATATAGCGTCATTGCGACATTTCCGTCAATCCTGCCGCGCCTGGCGCGCTTCCTGGCGCATCCGCCACCAGGCGTCCAGCCGGCGGAACAGCCAGCCCCGCGGTTGCTGGATGCCGGTACGCACGTAGTCGACCGCCAGCGGGTCTTCCAGGAAAGTTGAGCTGCAGCTGCCGCCATTTCCTGACCCATGAACAGCAGCCGGTCTCCGGGGCGCAGCTCGGTCGACGGATCGGGCAGCAGGGTGCGCTCGCCACGCCGCACCAGCATCACGGCCAGTGCCGTCAGCCGGGTCTCGTGGTGGCGCGGGTCGCGCAGGATCTGCTCGATGGTGAGCGCACGGCCGCCCCGGTTGCGGAAGAAGGCATTGAAGAGCCCGGGCTGGGTGGGGTCGCAGTGGAAGGCCCAGTTGCGGGGGTGCGGCGTTGCGACCGTGGCCATCACGCGTTCGATGACCCGGCTGGCGGCCGTGTTAGCCCTGCTGGCGCACCAGGGCCGATGAAATCGCCCAGCAGCGGGGTCTTGAGCGTCTGCAGGATCTCGCGCACCACCAGCTGCAGAATGCACCACGCGCAGGTTGGCGCGTGCCGCATCGATCAGCAGCCGGTCAGCCGACTGGTTCTGGCGGATGATGACGTAGATGTCGGGGTTGAGGCGGCGTGCGATGGTGGTGACACTCCAGGTTGATGGTGTCGTTGTCGGTGCCGGCCACCAGCACGCTGGCCTGTGCCACGCCGGCGGCCTTCAGCGAGCCCTCGAGTTGTCGCCGCGCTGCAGGCGTGCCTCGCCAGCCAGGTCCCGGTCGGGGTCGATGGCCTTCCGGGCACGCGCGCCTCGTCCAGCGTGGCCGAGATGGTTGGCACGAAGCGGCCGTAGCCGATCAGCACCCACTTGCCCTCTGGGCAGGTTGATGCGGGTGGAATGGGCGCTGGCGGCGGTCGTCACCCAGTCCTCCATGCGCAGCACCGAGCAGCGATGTCCAGCGACAGGTTGAGTGGCAGCACCGAACGGGTTGACGGCATGCACGTTGCCGAAGGCGTGTGGTTGTTGGTGCCCTCGGCGTCGGTCACGCGCGCAATGACGGTGATGTCCTCACGCAGCAGCTTGGCGCCGATGGCGATGGTCTGGTTGGCATGCTCGTTGCTGGTGAGGGCGATGACGCCCTGGCACCAGCGCCGGTGGATGCCGGCATCCTTCAGCGAGCCTGGATGGCTGGCATCGGCCTCCATGATCAGCGGCGGGCTGAGGAACTCGTTGAGCGCAAAGCGCGGCGCGCTCGCCGTCGATCTCCACCACCACCACGCGGTGGCCCAGCTGGTCCAGTGCCCGGTCGGCGCCAGCGCGCTGCGGCCGGCGCCGCAGATCGAAAGAAGGGCCCTGACAGACGCTTGACCTGCCAGCGGAACACGTTGCGTGCCACCGTGCGCCGGAAGGTGCGGTCGGTGGTCATGGCAAACACCGAACCCACTGCGTAGGTCCAGGCCAGCACCGACAGGTAGATGGAGATGATCAGCCAGGCCCGCTGCTGGTCGGAAAAGGGAAAGGGCAGTTCGCCGAAACCGATCGTGGTGGCTGTAGCTCATCACGTGGGTGGCGTGGAAGAACCCCATCCGCCGGGGTTGCCGTCCGGATCGACGCCGGGCGCGATGGCCAGCCCGAAGATCGAGATGGCGTAGACCGCGATCAGGATGATCAGCGGCACCCGCAGGCGCCGCAGGATCATGTAGATGACGTCGATCATGGCGGGGTATCCGTGCGGCAGCCCGACTCAGCGCGTCTGGCGCAGCGTCTCGCCGATCAGCAGGATGACCGAGACCAGGTTGGCCAGCAGCGCACCGCCCGACAGCGACACGATGATGCTGACCGTGTGGCCGTCCAGCGGGACGTTGTTGAACTGCTCGACCCACATCCAGACCAGCGAGGCAAAGAGCAGCTGCAGCGTCGCCACCAGGCTGGTGGCCAGGTGCGTGGCGCCCATCTGGGTACGGTCGCCGAACTTGATGATCAGCGTGATCAGGTTGATGACCACGGCGATGAACAGCTCGGCCGGGTGGTGGAAGTCGGCACGGTCGATCTCGCCCAGGAAGAACCCGAAGTTCAGGGTACAGCCGGGATCGTGAAGAAGGCAAAAGACGACTTTTTCGAGGTTCACGCTCGACTCCGCGACAGGAAGGCACTGTGGCGGATGAGGGCATCCCGCCGGACAGGCCGTGGTGGAGGGGCGAGGCCTTCGCAGGGGGCGCATGGCACTGGTCTGCCCGCAGGCCGGGCTCCTCGAACAATGGGCCTCACTGCCGGTGCATGTTACGCCAGCTGCCCGGGAAGCTGTGAACCGCCCGCCGAAATGGTGCAACGGCCCGCGGCCATGCCCGACCTGCAGGGGCATCGGCGTGCAGCAGCGCGCCATGCACGCAGTCCTGGCCATCCGGGCTGGCCTTTTCCAGTCCGTGCTGCGGCCACAGCGCCGCGATGGCCGACGACAGCGTGCAGCCCGTAGCCATGTCCGTGCCGCGTGGCAATGCGGTGCGCGGACAGGCGGATGACGCCCTCGGGCGTGGCCAGCAGGTCGGTGGATTCGGGAGCGTCGGGGGCGTCGTCGGCCAGATGCCCGCCCTTCAGCAGCACATTGGGCACGCGCCTGCGCGCGCGGGCAGGCAGGCGCATGCCGGCTTCATCGACGGGCTGCGCGATGCCCAGCAGCCGGGCGGCTTCCTTCAGGTTGAGGTCAGCAGGCCTCACCTGCGGCAGCGCCACGTGCGGATCCGCTCCGGGTCGCTTTCATTCATCAGGCGCTTGTTTGTGCTGGCTGCCATCACGGGGTCAAATACCACGAAGGGCGGGCGATGGCGGGCCAGCACTTCGGCAATCGCCTCGGCAATCCCGGCATTGGCCACCATGCCGATCTTCACGGCGGCCACCGCCACGTCTCGAACACGGCTTCCAGCTGCGCCTGCACAGCTCCGGCGTCAGCGCGGACCACCGCGCACGGCCTGCGTGTTCTGCGCCACACGGCCGTCACCACCGCCATGCCATAGGGCGCCCCAGCGCCCCGAAGGTCTTCAGGTCGGCTGGATGCCGGCCCCGCCAGTGGGATCGGTGCCGGCGATGGACAGCACGTTGGCGGGGCGCAGTGGGCGCGCACCGGGAGGATGCCGGGGTGGGGACATAGCGGTCTGTCGGAGAAAAGGAAAACGGGTGACGGAGAGGAAACGAGGTGTTGTGGTGCCGTCACCGCGATGCGGTTCCCGGGGGATCTGCGGGAAGGAGAACACGACCTGTCGGTCCCACCAAGGATATCCGGACGATGGAGTCGCCTGCCGGAATCCTCAGAATGACCAGCGGCAGCTTCCGGCCTTCGCGGATCCGACGGGATGGCGAAGGCCAAACAGCGCCAGCGCCACCCATGCGTTTCAGGGGCATTCCGCATCCCCGCGAGGCGGCATCCGCGGGTGATGGGATGCCATCCGTCTCGGTGTCCGTTTCCGGGTCCTGCTCATGTCCCGTTCCGAGCCGCCCCGTGTCGGGCCACGTCGATCACTGCGGCGCTTGCCCGGCCAGTCTGGGCGCGGCCGCGCGCACCATTCCCAACCTGCTGACCGTCGCCGGCGTCGATCCAGTGGCAGGGCGGGCGTAACGCTCGCCATCATCAGACGCTACTCGGCGCTGACCTGCTACGCTGCGCCGAAATCGTCTGCTGACGCTCACCGCCCAGAACGCGGGCCGTCACCGGCATCGAGGGCGTCTCCACCGACTTCGTCCGCCACAGATCGACGCGCTGTTCGATGGCGCATTGCGCATCGACAGCGCCAAAGCTGCAGCATGCTGGGCACCGCCGCCATCGCGCACGGTGGCCGACGCGCTGGAGCCGCTGCTGGCTTCGGTCAGCTGCTGCGGCGGCGCTGGTGGTCGATCCGGTGATGGTTTCCAGGGCGGCGACGTGCTGTTGCCTGCCGACGCCGTCCGCATGCTGACCGAGGCCGTGCTGCCGCTGTGCCACCGTCATCACGCCCAAAACCTGCCCGAAGCCGCGCTGCTGCTGGTCGAGTCCGCTGACGATGTGGCGGGCATGCCGCCGGATGGCCGAGCGGCTGCGCCGCCTGCTGCAGCCGAGTGCCGACGGGCGCTGGATTGCTGCTCGGGGCGTGCCTGCCGGAGCGGCGTGGACCTGCTCGCTTCGATGGCGACCGGATGATCCAGCTCGGTGGCCGCGCATCGACACCGACAACCTACACGGCACCGGCTGCACGCTGTCACGGCCGCGCTGGCCGCACTCATCCGCGAGTCGGCGCGACATGCCGCGCTGCACGCTCGCCGCGCGACTATCTCCACGGCGCGCTGTTGCCTCCAGCCAGCTCACGGTGGGGCGGCGGGTGGATGGCCGGGGGCATGGACCCGTGCATCATTTCCATCGGCTGTGGTCGCGCGACTGCTTTCTGGCATCAATCTGTTCCGCCGTGATGCCGGTGAAAGTGGCAGGATTTGGCACTGTATGCCTGCCACGATGCGCGCGTTAACATCCTGCCCATGGGATCCCCTCTACGCACTCACAGTGGTCAAGGCCCGTCATCCTCGGCATTGTCGAGGGCCTGACCGAGATTCCTCCCATCTCCAGCGCCAGCCACCTCATCCTCACCAGCTCGCTGCTGGGCTGGGATGACGAAAAAGGCCAGCGACCTTTGCCATCTGCCATCGGACGGGCGCCATCACGGCCGTCATCTGGGTACTACCGCGAGCGCGGTGAGCGAGGGTGCTGGCCGGCCTCGCCGACCGCCGCGTGCAGCGGCTTTGCGCATCAGCATCATCATCCGCCTTTCATCGGCGGCGAGTGCTGGGCGTGCTGTTCCGGCAAGCTCGTCAAGACCTATCTGTTCGGTCCGGTGCCGAGTGGCCGTTGCCACGGTGGTGGGGGCGCTCATCTTCACGGTGGAAGCGCCCGGAAAGAGCATCAAGCCGCGCAGTACCGACATCGACAGCCTCACCGCCGTCGACGCCCACGAAGCTGGGGCTGGCGCGAAACCTTCTTGCTCATCGGGCGCAGCCGTTCCGGTTCCACCATCATCGGCGGCATGATCTTCGCCTGTCGCGTCAGGTGGCCACCGGTTCCTCCTTCTGCACAGCCATCCCACGCTCATCGCAGCGTCTATGACGCGTGGAAGAGCCGCGCGACCTGCTGAGCGCCGGCGACATCCCGCTGTTTGCCGTGGGCGCCATCTTCGCGTTCTTCAGCGCGCTGGCACTGCGTGCGCTGGCTCATCCGCTACGCGGCCAGCGACAACTCCCGCGTGTTTGCTGCGGTACCGCGGCGTGATCTTCGGCCTGCTCATCCCGGCGGTCACCTACACCGGTCTGCTCCACTGGGGCAGCGCCATGGACTGATCGTCCGGCATCTGACATCCCTCCATCCCGGACCGGCACGGCCTTGCGGCCTTGCCGGTCGCTTTCTCTTTAGACGGATGGGTAGGCGTCCTGATCCGGCGGCGGGCGCGTGTCGGGAGAAGTCCCTAGCGGTGGGGCGCTGACGCCCGCTTCCGGCCTTCTCTGCTTCCTCCAGGAGTTTTCATCGTGTCCGACGCGGTCGTCGCCAATCGGCGCGGCTGGCTGATCCTCGCCGCCCGATCTTGTCACTCTTCTTCCTGCTGCTGCGCTGGCTGCGTCTCGCCACCGAGAACCGAGAGGCTAACGCTGCTGGTATGTTCGTGGAGTGTGCTGTGGCTGACCAGAGCCTTCCACATCACCGTCACCTCGCTGATGATCCCGCTCTTTGTCATCAGGCTGGGGTGCTGCTGTCCGCAAGGCGGCCTTCGCGCCCTTTGCCGAGCCGGTCATCTTCACGTTCTTCGGCGGCTTCGTCATCGCGGCCGTGCTGCACATCAGAAGCTGGACCTGTGGATTGCTGGACACGTCATCCGGCTGGCCAGCGGCGGCCTGAAAGCTCTACCATCTTCTACCCGCATTCGCTGTCACGGCGTTCCTGTCGCTCTTCGTCAACAACACGGCCGTGGCCACCCGCGGTGCTGCCGCTCACGCTGGGCATCCTGCGGCGAGGTGGATGGCGATGGAAAGACCACCGTCTATGCCTTCGTGCTGCTGGGCATCGCCTTCAGCGCCAGCATCGGCGGCGTGGCTTACCGGTGGAGCAGCACGCCCAACGCGCTGCTGGCCACGATGATCGACATCAGCTTTGCCGGCTGGCTGGTAGCTGGCATGCCGGTGGTGGCGTTGATGATGCCGGCATGGTGCTGGCCACTGTGGGTGGTGCTGCGGCCGACTTTCAACGTGCCGTTCAACGTCGACATCGAGGACATCCCGCTGGATGGCCGGCGGCGGATGTTCACGCTGATCGTCTTTGCCGCCACGGCCGCGCTGCTCATCACCGGGCAAGCTGAGGTGGTCGGACGCTTACTGCAGCAGCGCTGGCGCTGCCCGAGCCATCCAGAACATCGATTCGGTCTACGTGCCGCGGTGAGCCGTGGTGGTGATGTGCGTGGGCGGCTCGGCAGCTGGAAGCAGATCGAGACTACACCGAATGGGGCGTGCTGATGCTCTTCGGCGGCGGCCTGGTGCTGTCCATCGTCATGAAGGACACCGGGGCCAGCAAGATCCTGGCTGACAGCATCGTGGCGGCCGTGGGGCATCAGCACCCGGTCATCATCATGCTGTCGCTCACCGCCTTCGTGGTGTTCCTGACCGAGTTCACCTCCAACACGGCCACGGCGGCGCTGCTCATGCCCATCTTCATCACGGTGGCACGCACGCTGCAGCTGCCCGACATCGCGCTGGCTTCCATCATCGCCTGCGGGGCATCGTGCGCCTTCATGCTGCCCATTGCCACCCCGCCCAACGCCATCGTCTATGCCACCGGCAAGATCCGGCTGGGCGAGATGGTGCGCGTGGGCCTGCTGCTCAACATTGCCTGCATCCTCATCATTGGCCTTCTGGCCCATGGCCTCTGGGTGCATTGGTAAAATCCAGGCCTCTTTTTCCCATGGAGGCCCATTACATGCAGCTCCCCAATCATGAAGGCAGGAAGGTTCCTGCCGTCGTCTTCCATGCCCGTTCGGGCGATGCACGGGTGGACGACAACCGACGATCTGTTCGCCGGCAAGCGCGTGGTGGTGTTCTCGCTGCCGGGCGCCTTCACGCCACCTGCTCGTCCTCCCACCTGCCGCGCTACAACGAGCTGGCGGTGTTCAAGAAACTGGGCATCGACAGCATCCTGTGCGTCTCCGGTCAATGACACCTTCGTGATGAACGCACGGAAGGACCAGACAGCCGAGAACATCAGCGATCATCCCGGATGGCAACGGCGAGGTTTCACCGCCGGCATGGGCATGCTGGTGAGACAAGAACGACACCGGCTTCGGCAAGCGCTCGTGGCGCTATTCGATGCTGGTCGAGGACGGCACCGTCAAGAAGATGTTCATCGAGCCGGACAAGCCGGGTGACCCTGTTCGAGGTGTCGGATGCCGACACCATGCTGAAAAGCACCGGACCCGAACTACCAGCAGCCGCCGTCCGTGGCCATCTTCACCAGCCGGGTTGCCCTTCTGCGCCAAGGCCAAGGCCCTGCTGAAGGAAAAAGGCCTGTCCTACGAGGAGATCGTGCTGGGCCGTGACGCCAGCACCGTGGCCGTGCGCGCCATCAGCGGTCGCACTACCGTGCCGCAGGTCTACATCGGTGGCCGTCACATCGGCGGCAGCGACGATCTGAAGCGTACTTCAGGGCTGATGCCTGAATGCCGCGAGCGCGCGGCGTCCGGTTCCGGGGTGGGCGGCGGCGCCGTCCCTCCCAGCGTGGCGCCGTCCGCCCGGCATGGCGTCACCGCGCACTCGGCCAGCTCGCGGTAGCTCGCCACGGCGCGGGCCAGACCTTCCTCCAGACTGATGCGGGGACGCCAGCCCCGGGGAGGCGGCCGTCATCGCCGGCAGGTCGGCTAGCAGGCCTGCTCGTTGCTGCGTTGCAGCCGTTCCACCGGCTGCAACGGCAGCTCCGGTACCCAGCAGCCGCTGGATGATCGCCACCACGTCCGCGATGCTGCCCAGCCGGGCGTTGCCCACGTCGATGCTGGCCGGTCCCGGCCTGGGGGCAGCAGGGCGCCGCGAATCAGCGCCTCGGCCACGTCTTCGGCGTGGATCCAGTCGCACAGCCGGCCCGGATTGCCGATGGCCGGTGCGCGTCCCTGCAGGAGCGACACAGGATCACCGAGGGCGCAGCCGCCGGTGGTTCGGGTCGTCCTCGCCGCATGAAGCCGCGCCGATGCGCATGTTCAGCACGTTGGTGCCATAGAGCCGGTTCAGGCCGCCCGTCAGCACCTCCACCATCGCCTTGCTCATCCCTGTAGGGTGAACCCAGCGCCAGCGGGCACTGCCACGGATTGGCCGCTTCCATCGAGCCCGCCACCACCACGCGGCAATCAGGCACCCGGTCCATGGCCCCCAGCACCAGATTGATGCTGCCCACCAGGTTCACCTGCAGCGCCCGGACAATCGAGGCCACCGAGCGGTCCGTATTGGCATAGCCGGCCAGATGAATGACGTGGTCCGGTCTCGATCGTCAGCGTCTGGGCGCAGGCGGCTTCATCGTTCAGGTCAATGACCGCTTCCTGCACCGTCGCGTCCGGCAGCGGCCGGCTCTCGGCCCGGCGCAGCGCAATGATCCGTGCCCCCTGGCGATGCAGCAGCCGGATGACGTGCCGCCCCAGAAAGCGCTGCCCCGGTCAGGGCAAAGCGGTGTCCCTTCAGGTCGGGCAGCGGTTGCGCGGGCAGCGACTGCGAGGCAGCGTGGGACGATGCCTGGGGAGCGCTGGGCATGGGCCGGTCGTGCCGCTTCACGCCTGCCTGTAGCGGATCAGGTCGTGATCCCGTGCCCCAGCCGCTCACCACGTCGCTCGAAAGCGCGTGGACGCGCGGGCAGGGCGGCGAGGGCTGGGCAGCAGCCGCAGCTCGGCCACCAGCGTGTCGATGCTGGCCAGCACCTCGGCCATCTGGTCGGCGTGGTCACCTGCCAGTCGGTGGCGGTGCGGGTAGCCGCGGAGCTGCAGCGCCGCCGCCAGCTCGCGCACAAAGGGTGTCTGGATCAGCCGGCGCTTGCGATGCCGCGCCCAGCGGGCCCACGGATCCGGGGAAGAACACATGGATGCCGCCAGCGACCCGGGGGCGATCATCTGCGCAACACTTCACGGGCGTCATGCTCGATGACCCGCAGATTGGACGGTCCTTCTGCCGGTCGCTTCAGGAGCGCCACGCCCGGCGTGTGCACGTCGATGGCGGAAATCGATATCCGGTGCGTTGGCGCAATCCGGCCGTGGTGTCGCCCATGCGCGAAAGTCGATCTCCGCACCACCGGTACCTGCCGGCCGAACACCTGCAGGTGGTCCAGCGCCTGCTCCCGGTAAGTCAGGCCGAGCCTCGGCATCAGCCGTTCCGGGCATCGCGCTGGGCGGCCGAGAAGTGCGAACGGCGCAGCACGAGCTGCGGATGCCGCGCCGGTGCGGTGCGTCGGTGTCAGGAGTGGCGGTAGCAGGGGCAGTAGCGGGATCGGTGGGCAGGGAACTCATCGATGACGACGGCGCAGCGAGGTGCAAAAGCGCGGCAATGGCGAAAGCAGGGAGGGTAACGGAGGGATGGGGCCGCAGGCCCCGAACAGTGGAGACTCAGCGTGCCACGCTGGGCAGCAGCCCTTCCGTGGGCGAAGACGGCGTGGCCGCATAATACTTGCGCGGCATCCGGCCGGCCAGCCGGGCCAGACGGCCCGCTTCCACGCCGGCCTTCATCGCCCGCGCCATCATGATCGGGTCCTGCGCCTTGGCAATGGCCGTGTTCATCAGCACCGCCGAGCAGCCCAGCTCCATGGCCACCGTGGCGTCCGACGCCGTGCCCACGCCGGCATCGACGATCACCGGCACCGGGCCTGTTCCAGGATCAGCTTCAGGTTCCAGGGATTGAGAATGCCCATGCCCGAGCCGATCAGCGAGGCCAGCGGCATGATGGCCACGCAGCCGATGTCTTCCAGCATCTTCGCCTGGATGGGGTCGTCGCTGCAGTACACCATCACCTCGAAGCCTTCCTTGACCAGCGTGCGTGCTGCCGCCAGCGTCTCGGGCATGTTCAGAACAGGTTCTGCTCGTTGCCCAGCACTTCCAGCTTCACCAGCGTGTGGCCGTCCAGCAGCTCGCGGGCCAGCCGCAGCGTGCGCACGGCGTCCTCGGCCGTATAGCAGCCCGCCGTGTTGGGCAGGATGGTGAAGCGATCGGGCGGTACCGCATCCAGCAGGCTGGGCTGTCCGGCATGCTGGCCGATATTGGTGCGGCGGATGGCACGGTGACGATCTCGCCGCAGCGTCGATGGCACTCGCGTCCGTCTGCGAAATCGACACTGCTTGCCGGTACCCACCACAGCCGTGACGAAAAGGTGCGGGAACCGATGACCAGGGACCGCCTGGCCTGGAAATCCCCACGACGCTCCGCCAGCCGTCCCACCAGCCGCCAGGGGCCGCGCTGAAACACCAGCACCACCCTGAATACAACCTGCGGCAGCGTGAACTCCGCCACCCAGCATCGGGCGCATATGACCAAGGTGGCTGGATCTGGCACCGCTGGTTTTACCCAGCAGTGTCACGCTGGCGCTGGGCTGACGCCTGTGCCCGGTACAGTCCTACGGCGACGGGGCCGCACAGCAGGTACATCAGTGCCCGGCAGCGCTGCCAGCGTGGCTACCAGATACGCCTCCAGGCGCGAGCGCCGCGCCCCAGAAACGCATGATCCAGTCCGGCGGCAGTGAATCTGTACCCAGCGAACCGGCAGCACGATGCCCAGCACCGCCGCCTTCCAGACGCGAAAAATACACCTGCGCGCCTCGCCACATCGCCCGCTACGGGTTGTCAGCTGTCGGCCAGAATCGACTTGCCAATGTCGTGCTTCCTCGATGCTTACGAAGGCCTTGGTGGTATTGGGTCATCCCACTTCACCCAGCAGGCGCTCCATGCACAGAATGGGCCGGGGAAAGATAGGCTCTAGCAGGAAACGCCCGGGCCGTCGGTACGCCGCCATCCAATAGGCTGGATGACATGATGAAAATCCTGGGCGAGGCGTGGATCCTGCGCGCCATGGACTCAGGCATCCCTCATGCGGGAACGATGAGTCCGATATGCTCTGCTCCGTCCGGGTCGCCCGGTTCGTGCCGGGTGTCCGCAAAACGGTCGGGAAAGGCTGCCTGGGAGCCGCGCTTGCCGTCCATCGGCAGCGGTGCCCCCGGGCGGCCGGAAGGAAAAGAGACGGACGCGAACACCCCGCGAAGTGATTCAGTGATGCCCAGCTGCGCTTGTACGCCGACGACATCAGCTTGTCGGTATGAGGCAATGGCCGAGCCGACAGCAGGAAAGCCAGGTGAGTGTGCCGTCTGCGCGAATCAGCGTGCGGTCCGGTGTAGTTGTCGGCGTTGATGAAGAATGCGCAGGTGGATGGAGCGCGATGCGATGATCGAGACATCGCGCTTCACGCTTCAGTACTGAGGCGTTGACATGGCCTCAGCCATATCCCGCTGGTCGGTGCCCTGCGGCGGGTCCATCCGGCCTACTGGCGATCCCGAAAGCGCTACGATCGCCTACGCGATCCAGCAGGTTCGAGATCATCACCAGTCGATCGAGCGCCAGCACCGCAGCATGATCACTCTGTCTCGTCCAGCGAGGCCACTGGCCGGCCTGAGTTGTCGAGCGGTGTGATGCCTCCTGACCAGCGCCTGCAGCGTGCTGGCTGCCGAAGGCCACCTCCACCAGGTGCCAGCAGCTCCAGCAGGAAGGTAACGCACATATAGACGCACTGGGCCACGATCGCCCTAGGCACGGCGGCAGCTGCAGCCAGCGGGCTGGGCAAAGATCAGCCTCGGCAGCCGCCAAGGCGCACGTTGGTACGGCCTGCGTGGCCGGAGAGACCCAGGCGTCGATATGCGCGCGTGGCGTGCCGCGCATGACGTCGCGTGGGTTGGCGTGTCTCGCCCGCATGTGACATACGAAGGAGCTGAAACGAGCGCGCATTGCGAGACTGAACGTCGAGAGCGGCTTTCAGACCCGTTCCGGGAGGGCGCCACCGCCGTCTCGGCGGCTGCGCGCCTTTCGGACCCGGCGGCCAGGCGCACCTGTCTTTACGTCACTCGCTGGGCACCTGCTCGCCAGGGAAGCCACCGCGCCTGGTGCGCCCACAGCCGTGCGCAGCCTGCTCGCGGGCCAGCAGCCTCGGCGACGTAGCCTTCTTCACGATGCGGCTTTGTCCAGCATCACCAGCCGGGTCCATGGCCGCGATCGTCCGGAGAGCCGGTGCGCGATCGGCGATCACCGTCTGCCCTTCATCAGCTCGTTCAGGCTGTCACAGAATGGCCGCTTCGCACCTCGAGTCAGCAGCGCGCTGCGCCTCGTCCAGCAGCAGGATCGGCGCGTTCTTCAGCATCACCCGCACGCGCAATCGCGCTGGCGCTGCGCTGAGGCTTCCTACGCCACGCTCGCCCACCCGCACGTCGAGCGCCCGTGTGCCCCTGCGGATCTTCCAGCGCGCAATGAAACATCGGCTCGCGCGGCGCCGCGCGGCGTCCAGCAGCTCTCCATCAGCCGGTGGTAATCGGGCGGCCGTGCAGGATGTTGTCGCGCACCGTGCGGTGCGCAGCGACGCGTCCTGCGTCACCAGCGCCGATCTGCGCCCGCAGCACGGGTTCTGCGTCACGTCGGCAATGTTCTGACCGCCGATGGTGATGGCACTCTGCGCATAGTCATAGCGCCGGCAGCGGGTTCACGATGGTGGACCTGCTCGCGCCCGGCGTCCCGCCAGACCGATCTTCCTCGCCGCCGGATGTCCAGGCGAGAAGTCTTCCGCGCACTGGCCGGTGCTCGCGCCGCGTTCTCGCCGTATCGAGAAAACTCCGTGCTCGGCGGATGCCGCTGCGTCACCACTCAGCGAGTACGCCCGGCGCCACTGCCTCCGGCACCGTGCGGCGGCGGCGATGCTGATGCCGCGCGTGAATGGTGCTGATGTTATCGAAGAGCGAGGCTAGAACTCGCCACAGGCTGATCCACAGCGAGCAGCCATGGAATTGATGCGCAGCGCCATGAAGCCGTGGCCACAGCCACCCGCGCAGGGCTGGCCTGCCACGTGCCAGGAGCCACGGGCCGATGGCGGCCGTGCCAGCGGTCAGCAGCAGGATGTTCACCGTCTGCGACACTCACTCCAGCGTCGCTTCACCAGCGCATCTGGGCATGCACCGTGACCATGAAGAGTCCTCCATGGCCGAACGCGCGTAGCTGGATTCACAGCAGTCGCTGTGCGGAGAAGAGACGCGACCGTGGCGATGTTGCGCGGGCGTCCGTGATGCGGCCGGTCATCAGCGCGCGGGCATCGTACCCGCGCTGCCGCCAGCTTGCCCAGCCGGCACCATCCGACCATCGTGGCGGCAAAAGTACGATCCACATGAACGGCAGCGCAGCCAGGTACTGAATCGCAGTACCACTGAACCCACAAAATAGACGACATGGGCGTCGGTACACACACCACCGCACCGCCAGCGCTGTTCGCATCACCTCATTGATACGCTGACCAAGCGAACCCATATTCTGATGGGTAGCTCAGGCTCCAAATAGCATCAGTCGGTGAAAGCGCGCAGCCGCATCGGTAGTGCGCCCGCTGACCGGAAGCGCAGCTGATGATGACAGTGGCACCAGCGCGGGTCAGACGGCGACCACGCCCATGATCAAAGAAGGCCTTTTTCGCCCATAGCGTCTCGGGTGCGGCCGATCCAGAATGCACTACGAAGCCTGTATCCACTGAACAGAAGTGCCCAGCACGCTGATGCCTGCCAATGCCAGCCAGCAGCACTGCCGCGCCGTACGCCCCAGAAGTAGTAGAGTACGGGCGCCATTTGCCTGGTGATTTCGTCAGGCCCATCCGGATACGGTCATCCATTGAACGCAATGGAAGAAGGATTTAGCGTGGGGAGGGATGCAGACTTTCCGCATTCCCATCCGCTATTGCGCAGGCTGCATCGTCGGCGGCGGCTGTCGCCAGCGCAGGCGCGCACCACTCGGCCAGTACGCAGCCTCGCCTGTGTCGGCATGGCTACCACGGAGGCCGCGCCAAGCCTGACCCGGCTATCACCTGCAGGTGCTGGCCTGCAGCCCGCATTTCGGCTCTGCGGAAGCTACTGAAAACAAGCTGGACATGATGGCTGCCCCAGTCTGATCAGCACCTTTTGGCCTGGGCCAGCAGCCAACAATTGCATTGATGGGGAATACCCAGCGCCGATGCTGACTTCAGCGCCCGTCAGCGCGGCAAAGCAGTCTTCTGCGAAGTATGATAGCCATCACGTTCGGCTGCGTATACGCCCAGGATCCAGCTGGCTGAGGCTACGGCACCACGCCTCGCGCGCCTTCGCCAGCGTGGGCACCGTCGACGCGTATCGGCTGCAGCCATCGCCGCTACTCATGCCAGATGGGCAGCGGCACGCAGCAGGCCCGCCACCGCAGCCATCCAGATCAGGTCGATACCGGCGACGCAACAGCGCCACCGCCGCGGCCCGCAGAACTGATACACCAAACGGTTTGAACTGCCCGCGCTAAAGGAGCATAGTTCACTGGCGTTTATGCCGCAGCGCGCACCACACCCACCAGCCGCAGCGCCACGTGTGCGCTAATGGCGCCTGGGAACAGGACTGGCACCAGGGGTTATGAACAGTAGCCGTAGCCGTGGTGTCAGCGCCTGCTAATGATCCGGCTAAAGCAGCCCAGCGCCAGTGACGTTACTATTTGCAGCCAGGATGGCCTGAAAGGTATGGTGACGGTTAAGTTTCAAAGTGCAGCAGGAGAAATCCATGGAGAGGCATGGCGTGAACGGTGCGGCGTGCGCTGACCGGCGATAAGTGAGGGATGATGCGGATCCCGCTGCGCTCAGCGGCCTGACCATCGCCGGAGAGTGCCGTGATCCGCACACACGCAGCCTTCTGTCCTGCCATTCTTCTGCGGAGCAGCAACGTGTCGTTCCGCAGCCGCCTGTCGATGTAAAGAGGGAGGTGGCGCGGCCGTCCCGCGCGGTGGCGGGCGCACAGGCAGGCGGGCAGAACACTGTACAACAGCGCCATGCGGGCGGGGTAGTTTCAGTTGGTAGAGCGCCGCTTCTCGCGTTTGAGGTCGCGAGCCCGGAGGCCTGCCGCCTGCCCCATATCTCCATCATCATCGGCGGTACACCTGTCGGTGGTCGCGGCGTGCAGGCCCATGGCCAGCACCCAAGGTCCACAGCTGTCGACATCCTGGTCGGTTCCTTTGCCGCGGCAGCCTGCGCATTTGCGCGCCAGGCACCTAATCCCCATCCCCTTTGTTCTCCGGCAACGCCAGTACGAAGCGCGGCATCACGTCGCTGGCAGCGGTGCGCGGGGCCATTTCCTGTCTCGGCCTGGCAGCATGGGTGATCGGCATCACTTGAAGCCTGCGTATCCACCGCGTTCAGAGCCCGCAGATACTGCGAATGCCGGTCCTGCGCATGTCCTGCCAGGAAAACGAAAGGTCCTGATGCAGCCTACCATAGGGCTGTGCGTTGGACCCCGGTGCTGCTTACGGTTTCTCGTAATTTAGTCGGTCATGCCAGGCGCCATCTTCCATCAGCCTGAAACTACCAGCGTTGAGTATTTGCAAAAGGCGATGCCAGGCAGGCCTAGATCCAGGCGAAATACCATATGGCCGGTGTCCCACGGTGAATGGCAGGAGAGAGTGAGGCAGGGATCAGTGGCTGGCGGCTCCTGCCCTGGATATCAAGCGCGTCCACCTTGGCTGCAGCACCGTGAAGACCCCAGCCTGCGTAGGTGGCTGATGATGGGTACAAGATGGCTGGAAATGAGTATGATGAACAGCGGAGGTGGCCTGACGACGAGTCCTACACCGCGGGGGCTGGCTGCGGCATGCTGGATGACGGAGGATGAATGGTTACCGATGCCTCTACACCGCCGATGATGCTGGTACGCTTGCGCCACTGGCCAGCAGGGCAGCCAGCGGCCGCGACCGGGCCAGGCACAGGCATGCCAGCAGCGGGGCCCGTGATGCCCAGCCGGAACCGGGCCCAGCAGTGAAAGCGGGCGCTGCGCAGCTGGCAAACCGGCGGCCGGGCCGTGCCCATGGTCTTGAGCAGCGGGTCTGAGATCATCGGGTGGGTGCCGCTGGGTGATGATGCAGCCGTTCACCGATGGGCCAGCACGACACTCCGCCACTGCGTACAGCACCACGGTCAGGATGGCAGCCTGATGCCAGCGTTGAGCGCGCTCGCCACGTATGTCCGAGGGGTCTCTGAGCTGCAGCCATAGGCTGCACCGTGTATCACCAGTATTAGCGACACCAGCCTCCGCACAGCAGGCCGGAAGGGTTGAGCAGACTGAGGAAGGCGCTCTACAGAAGATCTGCATGTCTCCTGATGGAAGGGCAGCCCTGGGCAGCACGCCGCCCACGGCCACCTCAAAGATGATCAGAGGGCAGGATTCCGCCGCGAAATAGGACGCATCCCAGCGGCTGCGCTGGTGGCGGGGCCCCGCGCTTGCTGCGGAGTCCCCAGCGCCACCGCCGTGCAGGATGAATGCGCAAGAGGATGGCGGAAGGGCCAGTAGTTTGAGAACGACAATGCGCAGCCGTGCCAGGCGGCAAGATGGCGCCGCCTCCAGGATCAGCCGCTTGACCTGCTGCCTCCCGTGATGGGGGCCGATGGGTGTTGATGAC